>Ga0208032_1000014_pt1 | contig 258605 bp, 199 predicted proteins | sample MalvirAntarct_66_FD_184254 | JGI IMG/M metagenome (GOLD analysis project Ga0208032, IMG submission 184254) | Marine viral communities from the Global Malaspina Expedition - Malaspina viral metaG Antarct_66 (SPAdes) (version 2) | ecosystem: Environmental > Aquatic > Marine > Oceanic | place... | reverse complement strand
TCAATGGGATATTGAAGCAGGAGTTTCTTCTGTATCGCTGTAAAACCTTCGCTGAGCTAAAAGTTTTAATTGGTGAATCGATAACGATCTACAACCGAATGAGGCCGCATCTAAGCCTTGGCATGAAGACGCCGGAAGAGGTGCATAGCAAAGCGGCTGCATAGTGCAGCCGCTTTAAACTAAAACCGTCAACTTATTCTAGGACGGGACAGCCTGTCCCTAACGTCGCTGCTCCCAATAGCACCAAAACACGGCACAAGGGAAGGGCATCACTCCACATACCTCAGCCAGTCAGACCACGCTTTGCCTAACGCCCTTCACCCGAAAACGCAGCCGAACTGTTTGAGCCGTCAGGCGAGTTTTCGGCTGCCGGGTGAAGGGCGTTAGGCAGTGGTCGGCTGAGGTATGTGGAGTGATGGTCTGCCCGCAACCCGAGTGAGCGAGCTGATTGTTTGAAGCCACAGGCTGAGTTTTCGCCCGCCGAGCGAGGCCCTAAGTGCTGTGGTCGTCTGCCACCGGTTCTATGAGGCCCTGACCGCTCCTGCGTTCTTACCTATTCGGCATCAGCAGCTTCAGCTTCATGCCGACGCGCACCAGCAAGAATACCCGCCATGGCGTAGTTACCCTCATGACAAGCGTATTCGTAGATGGGACCTTCCGTTGCATGGAAACTCAGTTCAGCGGTCCAGGGCTGGCGGTAAAGGTTATCGTCTTCTACCGTAAACTGATAAATGACTTCAGTGTCAGAGTGTCGGGTAAAACGCTCAGTGATTTTCCCAGCTTGGGTGATGGCAACCGAGCTTTCAGCCATTTGCTTGGGGTTGATGTTCACGGTTTCCACAACCAGCCAGCCATCTTCATACCAGCCACGCGAGTCACCAAACCAGGGTTGATGCTCGGCAGGGCGGGTATTGGCGTGTGCTTCTTCAGCGCTGTCATACAAAGGGATAATTCGCGCATCGTGAATCATTTCTACCAGAATGACCAGGTAGTCTTCGGTTTGCACAAACTGGTAATTGCTATTGTAAAGTGCACCCATCATGCCGGGGCCTGAGGTATTGCTAAAGCCCACCAGGCAGCGCTCTGATAAAGGCAGCGCTTCTGGGCCATCGGCATTGCCTTCGCCTGTCACATACCGCGCACCGAAACTGCGTCGTATCTGGGTCTGTGGGTTTTCCAGGCGTGGGATCTGCCCATCAGGGGGATCAATAATATAGGAGGTTCGAAATTCACCTCTGACTCTGGCCAGGGTGCTACCGGGGTCGATCCAGAAATCGTTGTAACCCCGCAAACCAAAATCAAAACTGCCTGCTGGCGGTGCTGCGCCAGGTGTTCTGGCTTCCGGGGCGTCTATCTGGTCGGCCGGTAAGCCTGCAATCGAGGTATTAGCGACGATGGCAGCAGCCTGCTCGGGTGTGACGACCAGCTCGGAAACATTGTCGGGACGTGTCAGACTGGTCAAAGACGCATTGGTCCAAAGACCGCCCAGTTCAGGAATTGAGTCAGTTTGAGCGACGCCGTTTTGCAAGGCGATCGCAAATGGCAAAGCCAATACAGCGCAAACGGTTGGCCGTTTTACAGAGGTACTTTTAACAGAGGTACTTTTAACAGAGGTACTTTTAACAGAAACGCTCATGGCAACACTCCTGATGTTTATAGTGCTCTATTTTGTTGTTATTGTGTCGCGTTTATACGGACGTGCTTGTTATGGAATGACTTTACCGTATCCCGCTTGGCAGGGAATGTAAAGTGAATAGATTCACCATTGAGGGTAATGAATATCGGGTATTATTCAGGTGAATATCAATTAAGGCTGTCTCTGTCACGAATCCCCAACAGATAGAGTATGCCGTCGAGACCAAGGGTGGAAATCGCCTGTTTGGCAGACTGTTTCACCAGCGGTTTGGCCCGGAATGCGACACCCAGCCCGGCAATAGATAACATGGGAAGGTCGTTGGCACCATCGCCGACTGCGATGGTTTGTTCGAGGCTGATACATTCCTTGTTTGCGAGTTCTTTGAGCAGGTCGGCTTTACGCTGACCATCGACTATGGGCAGTTCAACTTCGCCCGTGACAATGCCATTTTCAACAGGCAGAGCATTGGCGAAAACATAATCAATTCCCAGGCGATGTTGTAGACGTTCGGCAAAATAATTAAAACCACCGGATAAAATGGCGGTCTTGTAGCCAAGTCGGCGCAACTGTTTTATCAATTCTTCAGCGCCTTCGGTCAGGCGAAGGCGTTCAGCAATTTCAGCCAGTGTCGACTCGGGCAGACCTTTCAGAAGGGCAACGCGTTCCCGGAAGCTGTCCTGAAAGTCTAATTCTCCACGCATGGCGCGCTCGGTAATTTCGACGACCTGATCACCAACGCCAGCTGCCTTAGCCAGCTCATCAATGACTTCTGCTTCGATCAAGGTGGAATCCATATCGAATACCACCAGACGTCGTGTGCGCCGAAAAACACTGTCTTTCTGGAAGGCGATATCCACATTGAGTTCCTGGGCAATGGTCAGGAACTCGGCTCTTAGCGCATCCAGGTCTTCCGGGTCACCACGTACGGAAAACTCGATGCAGGCCTTGCGCTGGTCGATCGGCTGAGACTCCGGAATGCGGCCTGATAGCCTGTCAATGTGATCGATATTCAGGCCATTCCTGGCTGTAATGGTGCTGACGCGTTCGATGTGCTCTGCAGTAATTCGGCGTCCCAGGATTGTCACAATATGGCGTGACTTGCCCTGGCCGGAAACCCACAACTGATAATCATCGGAATGAATTGGGGTGAACCTGACTTGCTGGTCCAACTCGGAGCAACGAAACAGTATATCTTTCAAGATATCGCTTTTCTGGCTGTCATCCGGCAGTTCTATCAGAATACCAAAGGAAAGGGTGTCATGAATCACGGCCTGGCCTATATCCAGAATATTAACGCTGGATTTGGCAAGTATACCGGTCATCGCTGCCGTCAGACCTGGTCGATCCGGTCCTGTGATATTGATAAGGATGATTTCTTTCAATGTGGGGCTCCTGCTGAACCATGCTAACCGCGCGTATTGTACTGAAATTTACTAATTCACCCCAGTGTTATTGCCGGGCAATTGGTCGGTTCACATCCGGTTTCTAAGCTCGACGGTATTGCCATCGGGATCTGTCAGGTATATTGATGGCCCCATACCTTGCGCACCGTAGCGCTGCTCAAAGCCGCCATGGGAAATGTTGTGTTTATCGAGCCAGGCAGTTATGTCCGACTCTTTGCACGGGGCTATTTGCAGGCAGATATGATCGACATTCGGGCGATTCATATCGGGTGGACCGCCGCCTTGTCGTCCCATTTCACTATCAACCGATACCAGGTCAATCAGTGCATTGCCGGCACGCAGCTGGATCAGTCCTTTCTCAGCAGGTAATTCACGTTCAATGACACAGCCCAGTACATCACGGTAAAACCGTATCATGGCGTCTGTATCATTCGTGCGAAGCACGACATGGTCTATCTGTAAGATCTCAATCATATATTGGCTCACTGTTCGACAGTGTAGGTGACATCAATGCTCTGGCTTTCGCCACTGGTGGCCTGCAGCTTGATGCGCTCAGTCATTGTATAGTCGATAGCCAGGGAGTTTTCAGTTTCAAACAGGCCGACTGCATAGCGAATGAAAATACGGGGTGTGATGTACTTGCCCAGCATCAGGCTGCTATCGCTGGTGTCACCAGAGCTGTTGATGCTTAACGCATCCAGGCCCAGCTGGCTTTGAATCTGGTTGACGATCCCTTCGGTCTGGCGGATGCCCAGTGAAGTGGCGGCGCCGATCAGGGCGTTACCGTCCTGTTCACTGCCAATCTCTGCAATCGGACGTCCAGTAATCATGACGGCCAGAATATCGCCTTCGGGTAATGTCGGCGTGGAGAATAGCGTGCTGCGCATGTTGCGGGCAGTACCATTAATCTGTACGCCGACGCGCATATCTTCGACTTCACGTATGGCTCGGATATCGAGTGCCGGGTTGTCAAAGCTGCCCATAAAGAGCAGTTTTCCTTGCTCTATATATAACGTGCGTCCATACACTTCCAGCTCACCGCTGGCCAGGCCAAGTTCACCGTAAGCCACAGGTGTGGCCTGAGCGCGTTGCGTAATGTCCAGTTCGCCTTCCAGTCTTGCGTTCAGGCCAAAACCGGAAACATGCACGTTGTCACCGAGGCGAACCACAAGGGAGCTGGTCAATGGTATGCCTGCCAGCGAAGAGGTTTCTGTCGTTGCCGTATTATCGATTTCGCGTTCTTCTGGCTGGGCGACAATAACCGCGTCACGTGAAACGTCAACAGCCGACTCTGGCAATTCGGCAACGGTCAGATCCACCATGGGTATCTCAATTTCACCAGAAATATCAATGGCCTGCTGACTGGCCAGCACCGTGACGTGGGGGGAGGCTGTCGCCGATAGTGTATCGAGGTTGACGACAGAGACGTCATCACCGTTGATCTCCAATGACAGCTCGCGCGATTCCAGGAACGGGTCAATTAAAGAACCGTTGATCTCCAGCTGACCATCGCCGGAGCGCATGCCCAGATTTATGGAGAATTGGCGACTGTCTTCACTGAATATGGAAGCATTGACGTCTGAGATCGACAGACCCGCGGCTGGTACGTTGAAACGGGTATCTGACAGCTCAATATCAGTGGCTAATACCGGTTGCTCCATGTTGCCACTGACATCGATTCGCCCCTGCAGCTGGCCATTGACGGCACTCACTTGTGGTGCGAGTGCTTCAACCCAGCCCAGGTCGTCAAAAGCAAGCTGCAGGTTGCCACCCAGAGACTGGTCACTGTCCATACTTAAATCTGTGGTTATTCGGCCGCGCATGGCCTGTTGGGTATTATCGGGTTGTTCAACATCCGCCTGGTAGAACTGTAATTCGCTTTGCAGCAACCAGCGCCCGTCCTCTAATTCAGCGTTAACATCAAGAGAGGGCCAGCGGAACTGGTTGATGGAAGTAATGATTTCCTCCTCTTCAACTGACTCGCCCAGCATGTACAAATCACCCGCTTGACTGCTGATTTGCGTGGTCAAGCGCAGCGTTGAAAAGTCGCTGATAGAGCCACTGGCTTCGCCGTTGATCGAGATTGTGCCATTAACTGCCAGGTTGGAAGGCAGCGGCCAGGGTAGTCGCTGCTGTGTTGAACTGGCGGCATTCGAGGGTTCTGCAGCGTCAACCAGGCGGGGTTCCGGCAGAGCATTGTCAATGGCGCGTTCGGCCTCAATGCGATTGAAGTTGTTCAGTGAGTATTCTGTCAGTTGCCAGCTGGCGGCTAATTGATCACCGTCTTCTAGTGAGGCACTCAGGCAAAGGCTGGCGGACTGTGTCTGCCAGCACAAGTCATCTATGCGTGACAAGGTGGATGAAAACTGCAACTGACTGCCATATTGCTGTTGCCACTCACCCAGGGGGGTGTCAATAACACTGCTTAGCAGGCGGCCTTGCCAGCCGCCATCAGCCAGTTCGCCATCCGCATTAATTCTGATTTCGCCCAATGAGCTGTCAACTCTGAGGAGCATGTTATGAGCGCTTGGCTGGCCACGTAAACGTAGCATGACATCGTTAATTGTTTCTGTCGTTTCGGCGACGGGGACCTGTATTTGCCCGCTGCGAAGCTCCAACTCATTCATTCCTGCGCGGTTTTGCCCAACTATTGTCAGCTCAGGAATGACAATGTCCTGAAATTGAACCTGACTGGCCAGCAAGTCCAGGTCAATCACCGGGGCATCCATGTTGCCACTGATATTGGCATTTGCCTCAATCGTACCGGCGATGGCGGGATGGAAAGCAGACAAGTCAGGAATATTGATGACACCGGCTGCCTGGATAGTCTGATCGCTATTCATTTCTGCCTGGATATCGATGTGACTGTCATCTGAATTCAGTCGGAACTGGCTAAGCTGCCAGCGGTTACCGTCAAACGACAACGCACTTGAACCGGCAATAACCCTGTCGTTCACCATGACTCGAAGCTCGGGTACCTGAAGTGACAGATTCATGTCGCCTGAAGGTGGCATGATAACTTCGACCTGGCCGCGGCTTTGCAGGTTTTCCAACGCAATACCGCTATCCTCAAGAGCCAGGTAACTGCCAGGTGCACTGTCTTCAATGCTGTAATTGGCATTGATGGTAACAGCGTCGCTCCAGTCAACCCGGCCATCGATCAGCACCTGGCCGCTCTCAGTTTCCAGCGCCAGTGAATCAATATCCAGGTGGCTGCCGCGCAAGAAAGCCTGGGTACGAATATCACTCTGGATGTTCAGAGAGTCGTTGATTGCGGCATCAACGCTGGCATTGGCATTGAGTCCCAGGTTATCCGGCGTACCTTGAGTCGTCAGTGTAAAGCTGTTGATGGCAAGCTGTTCTGCACCGGGCACTGTCATTGGCGACAAGGTATGAGTCAGGTCCAGGTTTGGATTGATGGTGTCCGTCTCTGCATTGAGGAAACGCGCCAGACCCAGTTCAACACTGCCATTGGAGTTCAGCTCCGCTGGCCCGGACAACTGGTGCACTAATGTCAGGGTGTCGAGGTTGCCCGATAGCTCCAGCGTTCCTTCAGGTGCCGCAATGGTATCGCTGATGTCTTCCTGGTATTGCCAGTTAAGTATGGCTTCAACTGAGTAAGGGCGTCGTAGTGTCGCGCTGATATCCCCGTTCAGGCTGGCCTCAGGTATCTCAAAAGCCAGGTTGCTTATTTCCGCCTGTCGTCCGAATAAGCTGGCGTTAAAGGTGAGCGAGTTGAGGGCAAAGTCAGTGCCATTCTGGGTGATATTGGCACCATCCAGGCGAATATTATTGAGTTGAATGCCTATGGGTAGTGGCAGGATCGAACTGAGAAGTTCTTCCAGAACCAGCGGTGGACCGGGAGGGGGCGGGTTCGGGTTTTCAGTTAGCGTCAGTTGAAGCCCGGCGACCCGCAAAGATTCCAGAACGAATTCGCCGTCCAGTAATGTGATCGGATTCCAGCGGCTGTGAAGCTGCTCTACCTGTGCGGCAGTGGTGGCGTTTTCAAAATAGACACCGTGCAGATTGAGGCCGCGCAGAAAGGAGCCGTCGGCCTGGTCATAGTTGAAGGTTTGTGACTCGCTATTGACCAGGCTGGAGATACGCCCCAGTAACCACTGGCTACCGCTGTTCGTTGCCAGTATGCCACTGAAGGTAATAATTGCAGCCATCAAAACCAGGATGGTGATGCCGAGCCCGCGCACAACCCAGCGTAATACCCGCCGCCAGATGGGAAGTTCAGGTCGTTTTCTGGTTGTATCTGCTGCTGCAGTACTCACAAATCAGGTCCCATGGTGATATGAAGCCGAAACGCATCATCACTGATGGCATGGGCAAGATCGAGGCGAATAGGGCCAATCGGCGATATCCAGCGAAAGCCAATGCCGGCACTGCGCTTCAGGGTCATGGTGTCAAAGTCCCGGAACGAATTGCCGGTGTCAAAAAAGACAGCACCACGCCAGTCTTCACCCATGACCGGGAAGTCGTATTCCAGGCTGCCTACCAGTAAATGCTTGCCGCCGATGACCTCGCCCTCTTCATTCATTGCCCCTAATTCGCCAAATTGATAGCCGCGGATACTGGTGTCGCCGCCAGTGAAGTAACGGACTGAAACCGGCAATTCAAGCAAGGTGTCAGCGATGGTAGTGGCAGCTTCGGCACGGGCGATTATACGGGTTGGACCCAGACTGTGGATCCATTTTACATTGCCTTCTACCTGAGTGAATGTGGTATTCGACAACAGTCCGTCATAAGAGCCTTGCACCTGGCCAAACAAGCGCCAGCCATTACGAGGAAAAATAGGGTCATCGGATTTGGTCCGTGTCCAGTTAGCACCAAAAATGGTGGTGTTGTTGCGCTGTAATTCGGGATCACCGGTTTCAGTTTCGATCAGTTCGGATTTTTCCCGTTCATAATTCACGTACAGGTTTTGTACCCAGGAGCCAGCCACCAGCGATCGGTGTGTCACACCAGTGCGATAGGTGTTGGTAATATAGGTATCTGCTTCTTCACGCTGAAAGCCTGCTGAGAAGCGCAGGCTGTCGTTGACAGGATCCTGCAACGGGATGACGTAACTGACACTGGCATCTTGCTGCAAAGTAGAGAGTGACGTCTCTGCCAGGAAACGGTGTCCACGGCGGTTGATATACCGATCTTCGTAATTACCTGTCAGACGGGGACCCGAGTCGGTGTTGACGCCTGCACCCACCGTATAAACACGCCGCGGTCTCAATGTCAGCCCGATATTGACGGGTATGACTCTGTCTCCTGTCTGGTCGAGATCCGGGGTCACAGCAACCCGGGAAAAATACTGGCTGCTGTTTAAGTGTTGCCGTTGTTCAACGAGGTCTTCGCTATGATATGGAGAGTTGGGTCGCAGTGTGATGAAACGCTGCACAAAACTTTCCGACAGCGCATCAGGAGTGGTGATGCTGATGTCACCAAATGAGTACCGTTCGCCGGGTTCGAAAATCAGATTGATATCAGCGCGTTGGCGCTGAAGGTCGATAGCCAGTTCTGATTGTGTAAAGCGGCTGGCAAAAAAGCCGTTTTCAATGGCGTGTCCACTAATCAACGACTTCAGGCTTTCATACTCGCTGTGCCTGAGAGGATTGCCACGCTGAACGGGTAAGGTTGAGAGTACAGGTGCGAATAATGCAGCTCTGGACTGGTCTGCGATGGAAATATTGATATCACCAAAGAGCACCCGTTGTCCGGGTGAAATATCTATGTCCAGTTCCCAGCACCGGATTTCGTTATTATCGTCAGTATTGCCAGTTGAAGAGGCTTGTCCTGCTTCTTCCGGTTGAACAGTCATAGCCGATAAAGCGGTGAAGGTGATGTCCACAGTAGCCTGGTAGTAACCGATTGCCTGTGCGGCCCGCTGTGTATTACGACGGACCTGAGGCCGCTGGCGGTCCAGGCGCCGCTGACTGACGCTACAGCTGAGCTCCGGTGTGCCTACGTGGGCACGAATATTGGCTGTCAACTCACCGTCAGCCCCGGAAATACGGATTTCCGGGGAGTTGACGCCGTCGGCAGCATCATCCTGTGCATAGCCGGTTGAGCAAAAGGCCACCAACATCGCAGTTAAGACCAGCAACTGTCTGGTGAACCCGGTATTGCGAGACATCTCCAAGATTTCGTTAATTCCAGACTGAATATTGACTGTAAATCTTACCTGTTCTGATATGGTATATCCACTATTGTGCTCAGTCGCCACATACCCGGTGCTGAGTTATACTGAAGTCAATTAGCGATAAATCGTGCTCGCAGAAGCAGCATGAATGATAGCCAAAGGAGATCGGTGTTATGGCAGCGTCAAACGCACTACCGGATACACGTCGGCAACTGAAGGTTGGCGATCGCAGTTACGAAATATTCAGCCTGGAGGCTTTACGTGACAGTGGGTTCGGAGATCCGGCCAAACTGCCTTGCAGCCTCAAAATCCTGCTTGAAAATCTGCTTCGCCACGTTGAACAGGGTTTTGCTGATGCAGAGGATGTTGCCAAGCTGCTTGCCTGGACAGAGTCGCGACAATCTGATCACGAGATCTCATTTATGCCTGCACGGGTGCTGATGCAGGACTTCACAGGTGTGCCTGCCGTTGTGGATCTGGCTGCTATGCGAGATGCCGTTAACTTGCGTGGGGGCGACCCTGAAAAAGTTAACCCACTCAATCCGGTGGATCTGGTGATCGACCACTCGGTCATGGTGGACAGGTTCGCGACTGAGTCAGCCTACGAAGACAATGTCGAAATCGAAATGGATAGAAACCGGGAGCGGTATGAGTTTCTGCGTTGGGGGCAGGAGGCATTCAATAATTTCCGTGTCGTGCCACCAGGTACAGGGATCTGCCACCAGGTCAACCTTGAGTACCTGGCCAAGTGTGTCTGGTCAGCAGAAGTCAATGGCCAAATGCGAGCCTATCCGGACACGCTGGTCGGGACTGACAGTCATACCACAATGATTAATGGCCTGGCTGTGCTGGGTTGGGGTGTGGGCGGTATTGAAGCAGAAGCTGCCATGCTCGGGCAGCCAATTACCATGCGCATCCCGGAAGTGGTCGGCGTGCGTATGGAGGGGCGGCTTAAAGAAGGGGTGACAGCAACTGACCTGGTTTTAACCGTGGCTGAAATGTTAAGAAAACATGGTGTTGTCGGTAAGTTTGTCGAATTTTATGGCGATGGCATGGCGGAATTGTCGCTGGCTGACCGGGCAACGATTGCTAATATGTCTCCTGAATATGGTGCCACCTGTTGTTTCTTCTCTGCCGATGAAGAGACACTGCGGTACATGCAATTAAGCGGCCGTGATGAAGAAACGCTGGCGCTGACCGAGGCGTATTCCAAGGCTCAGGGGCTGTGGCGTGAAAAAGGTGTTGAAGCCGTTTACAGCAGTGATGTCATTCTGGGCCTCGGCACGGTAGAGCCAAGTCTTGCTGGGCCCGGTCGACCACAGGACCGTGTAGCGTTGACTGGTATGGCAGAGGCCACCAGAAAACAATACGGAAATCACAGCAAAACGGCCGTTGCCATGGATCACGGGAAATGGGTCATGGAAGATGGCCACGTCGTGATTGCGGCGATTACGTCTTGCACCAATACTTCCAACCCTTCCGTCATGATGGCAGCAGGGTTGCTGGCAAGAAATGCCCTGGCAAAAGGCCTTAAAGTCAAACCATGGGTCAAAACGTCACTGGCACCTGGTTCAAAGGTCGTGACGCATTATCTGGAAAAAGCCGGTTTGCAGGATCCGCTTGATGAGTTGGGATTTAACCTGGTGGGCTATGGCTGTACTACCTGTATCGGTAATTCTGGCCCGCTTCCAGATGATATTGAGCACGCGATTGATGAAGGCAAACTGACGGTGTGCTCGGTGCTATCCGGTAACCGTAACTTCGAAGGACGTATCCATGCCAAAGTGCGAGCTAACTGGCTGGCTTCACCGCCCCTGGTAGTTGCCTTCGCCTTGGCAGGTACCACTGAAATAGATTTATCCAAAGATCCGTTGGGAAAAAACGCTGATGGTCAGCCGGTTTATCTGCATGATATCTGGCCCACGACAGAGAATATCAAGGAAGCTGTCTCAAACGTCAGCCGTGATATGTTTGTCAGTGACTATGCTGATGTCTTCAACGGCAACCAGGCGTGGAACGACATGCCGGTTGCCAAAGGTGCGACATATAAGTGGAATGATGATTCAACCTATATCCAGAATCCGCCATTTTTTGCTGACGAGCTGGCTCCAGTGCCGGGGGATATCGAAGGTGCCAGAATTCTGGCCGTACTGGGCGATACCGTGACCACTGACCACATTTCCCCGGCTGGGGCTTTTGGCCAGTCGAGCCCGGCTGGTGAGTACCTGATGGCAAAAGGCGTCAAGCCAGGGGACTTTAACTCATACGGTTCTCGGCGTGGTAATCATGAAGTGATGATGCGCGGTACCTTTGCTAACGTGCGTATTCGCAATGAAATGCTGGACAACGTTGAGGGCGGTTTCACCAGACTGATGCCGGATGGTGAGCAGACCAGTATCTATGATGCTGCCATGACCTATGCGAAATCTTCGACGCCGCTGGTCGTGTTAGCCGGCAAGGAATATGGTACCGGCTCCAGTCGTGACTGGGCGGCCAAAGGGACTCGCCTGTTAGGTGTCAGAGCGGTAGTGGCTGAAAGTTTTGAGCGTATCCACCGCTCCAACCTGGCTGGCATGGGGGTGCTACCTTTACAGTTTCCGGAAGGTGTGACCCGCAAGACGCTGAAGATAGATGGCAGTGAGACCATCACATTGTCCGGCCTGGCACAGATCAGCACAGGCATGACCGTGACCATGACTGTCTCTTATACGGACGGAAAGTCCGAAACGGTTGATCTTCTATGCCGGCTGGATACGGCGGAAGAAGTGAAATACTACGAAAGTGGCGGGATTATGCCTTTCGTCGTTAACAAACTTATGGCGTCATGAGTACACGCCAGGAAACTGACAGCCTGGGAGTGGTAGAGGTACCAGCGGATGCGCTCTGGGGGGCGCAGACGCAACGCTCCCGGGAAAACTTTAAGATTGGCAGTCATCGATTCGACGCTGCATTCATACGGGCCTTTATTCAGCTGAAAAAGGCTGCGGCTATAGCAAACAGCAAACTAGGCAGCCTGGATAGCGAAAGACGAGACCTGATTGCTCAGGCTTGCGACCAATTGCTGGCCGGGGATTGTTCGGGCCACTTTCCATTGTCAGTCTGGCAGACGGGCAGCGGTACGCAAACCAATATGAATGTCAACGAAGTCATCGCCAATCTTGGCAATGAGCTGGCGGGTGGTGTGCGGGGCAAATACACGCCCTTGCACCCGAACGACCATGTCAATATGTCGCAGTCATCGAATGATACCTTCCCCACAGTCATGCATATGGTTGCCTTGCAGGGCATGCATGAAATGCGCGACTCACTGGGAGACATCATAGAGACCTTGCTGGGGCTGGAAAAAAAGTTTGCTTCTGTGCTTAAAAGTGGCAGGACGCACATGATGGATGCCACGCCTGTGACATTTGCCCAGGAAGTGTCCGCCTGGCGATCACAATTACAGTTTTGTGATCAGCAGCTGTCTGACACTGCTCCAGTTGTCCGGCAACTGGCGATCGGAGGCAGCGCTGTTGGCACGGGTTTAAATACACACCCTGCCTGGGCAGCCACGGTAGTCGAAGAGCTGGCCCGTATCACAGATATTCCGTTTGCGGTGGCAGACAATCACTTTATGTTGCTTGCCGCCCATGAAGCACTGCTGACGTTGCATGGGCATTACAATACCCTGGCGACGTCGCTTTTCAAAATAGCCAATGATATTCGTTTGATGAACAGCGGTCCGCGCTGTGGTCTGGCTGAAGTGAAGGTTCCGGCCAATGAACCGGGTAGTTCCATCATGCCCGGGAAAGTCAATCCGACCCAGGCAGAAGCGCTGACCATGGTGTGTCTGCGTGTTATGGGCAACAACAGTACCGTCAGTATGGCGGGCAGTCAGGGGCATTTTCAGCTCAATGTGTTCAAGCCGCTGATCGTTCACACCTTGATGGAAAGCCAGCAACTGTTGGCCGATGCGATAGACAGTTTTGATCAGCATTGCTTGCAGGGTTTGCAGGTCAACGAAGCGGTGATGGCCAATTATGTGGCACGTTCACTGATGCTGGTCACTGCCCTGAGTCCGGTGATTGGTTATGAACAAGCTGCAAAAGCCGCAAAACATGCTGACCAGCACAGTGTCAGCCTGAAAGAGGCGGTGGTCGCCCTGTCGCTGATGAGTGCTGACGAGTTCGATGAAGCTGTTGATCCCGGGCGTATGACAGCCCCGGGAAAGGAGTAGAACGATGACACAGATGATCAGTATGAACCCTTACACGGGTAAACAGAATCAGGCCTATCAGTTATTTGACCTGGGACTGCTGGATGATGCTTTGTCGCGCGTATCACAAGCGCAAAAGGTCTGGGCTGGACAGTCCCTGGCAGCACGTGCGCAATATTTACAGAAACTGGCATCGCTGCTTCGGGAAAAAAAAGACGAACTGGCACGCCTGGCTACCTCGGAAATGGGGAAGACATTGAGCAGTGCTGCAGCGGAAGTTGAGAAATGTGCCTGGGTCTGCGAATACTACGCTGAGCAGGGTGCTGGCATGCTGGCCACAGAGAACGTCAGCGGAGAAGGCCTGGACGGAAAGGTGATGTATCAGCCAATGGGTGTGATCCTGGCTATTATGCCCTGGAACTTTCCGTACTGGCAGGTCTTCAGGTTTTTGGCACCGGCCTTGATGGCTGGTAATGCGGCGGTGCTTAAACACGCGTCCAATGTTCCTGGTTGTGCACTGGCAATTGAGTCTTTGTGTCGCGAAGCTGGGCTGGACGAGGACCTGTTCCGCACTTTGCTGGTCAGCGGCAGTGACAGTGCCCGCGTGATCAGGCATCCGTTAATACAGGCAGTCACCTTTACCGGCAGTACTGATGCTGGGCGTAAGGTGGCAGCTGAAGCAGGGCAGTATTTGAAGAAAACGGTACTGGAGTTGGGGGGCAGTGACCCTTATCTGGTCCTGGATGATGCAGATGTTGGCAAGGCGGTGGAAAGCTGTGTCACCAGCCGGCTGCTGAATAACGGTCAAAGCTGTATTGCTGCAAAACGGTTTATTGTTGACGAAAAGGTGTATGGTGCTTTTGTCGCTGGTATGGCTGATGCCATGGCTGCAAAATCCGTTGGCGACCCGATGCAGTCAGACATTGATATCGGACCACAAGCCCGGGATGATCTGAGTGAATCACTGGCGCATCAGGTCGAGGAGAGTATTCGACTTGGCGCGGTTCTGGTGACAGGTGGCAAACGAAAAGGATCGCTTTTCTGGCCAACTGTGCTTGGTGAAGTGAGGCCGGGTATGCCTGCTTTTGATGAGGAATTATTTGGCCCTGTGGCTGCTGTGATCCGTGCCAGGGATGAGGCAAGTGCTGTGGCACTGGCCAATCAGTCAGAGTTTGGTCTGGGCGGCGCTGTGTTTTCCCGGGATACTGAGCGCGCTGAGCGAGTCGCCAGGCAGTTACAGGTTGGTGCTGTTGCTATCAATGATTTTGTCAAATCAGACCCTCGTATGCCTTTTGGTGGTGTTAAAGCCTCTGGTTATGGTCGCGAACTCAGTGTGTTTGGCATTCGTGAATTTACTAATATCAAATCGCTTGTGACTGGCTAATACGATAGCCGAGCTTCGGTTTTCTGGAATTTTAATAATGGCAGTGAATGAATATCAGCAACAGGTCAAGGTGCTTTCTGACCAGTTGCTGGAGTTACAGCGCCCGATTCGCATTCTCGATGCAATCAAGTGGCCGTCAGAGGTCGAGAAGACATTTTTCAAAGACAAGGGGCGAGAGCTTCCCAGGCTACCGGAAAATCACTACCAGAATCAGGAGCTGGGTTTTGACCCGGTCCAGCAGCGCGATCGCTTTTTACACCTGAGACGAGAAACCCGTCGTAAACTGGGGAGAAGTGACGGTCTCGGGGGCATCCTGTGCCGGACGATTGATCAGTATCTGCTGGTTATCGATATGCTGGCTAACCGGGGAAGCCCCGAGTTTGGCCGATACAGCCGGGCGCTTTATGGCTCTGCCAGGGATCATCTGCGTGGTGACAGAAAAACCTTGCGGCAACTGGGAGAAAAGCTGGGTGAAATTTTTTCCATGCCAGGCGCAGCGCATCTCGTTCGCCCCTATGAAAAGAACATTTCGGCAACCGACGCAGTAGACATACTTCAGGATCGGCTGGGTAATTATTTTGACCCGGGCGATATCCGCGTCATTTTAAGCGATGGTATCGTCTCAGATGCAGCTGCCGGTGGTGATTACATCAAGATTAACCAGGATGCGTCTTTTACCGAGTTCGATTTGCAGGTGCTGGAAGTCCATGAGGGCTGGGTTCATGTCGGAACGACTCTGAATGGTCGCCAGCAGCCCTGGGCAACCTGGCTCAGTGTCGGCTCTCCCCGGGTAACAGCTTGCCAGGAAGGGCTGGCTGTACTGATGGAGACCCTGACTTTCAGTTCATATCCTGGCAGAGCCCTTAAAGTCAGCGACCGGGTCGTAGCGGTTGATATGGCAGAGCAGGGTGCTGACTTTCTCGATGTTTATCATTTTTTCACCAATCGTGGACTACCGCCTGCAGACAGCTATAAAATCACCCAGCGAGTATTCCGGGGGGGAACCTTGTCCGGCGGGTCGGTCTTTAGTAAAGATCTCTCCTATCTGCGCGGTTTCGTGGAAAACGTCAACTTTATTCGCAGTGCGATTCAATCGGGTGTGCCGGAAATATTGCCGATGCTTTTTGTCGGTAAGATCACGCTGGATGACATTCCGATTTTGTATCAGCACTACCTTGAAGGAACGATAACCGGCCCCCATTATATTCCTGAGATGTTTCGTGACCTGAACGGACTTTATGTCTGGTTTGGTTTTGCCAGCGGGATGTCGGTCATCAATATGGGCCGGGTTCAGCGACACTTTCAAACCCTGTTCGCGAAAATGCCAAAAGTTGCTCCACTGTACGAGAAAGTGATCGATTCTGCAGTTGACTGAGGGTACTTGATATGAAGCGTATTGCGCTGTTTTTGCTCACCAACCTGGCCATTGTGCTGGTACTGAGTATTGTTTTACGTCTACTTGGCGTTGAACAGATTCTGGCCGAGAACGGTACAGATCTTGATCTCAATGCTTTGCTGATTTTTTCAGCGGTTATCGGTTTTGGTGGTTCTTTTATCTCCCTGGCTATGTCCAAATGGCTAGCCAAGCGATCCACTGGTGCCCAGGTTATTTCTCAGCCGCGTAATGCGACAGAGCAATGGTTGTTGTCGACAGTGGCAGATCAGGCCAAACGTGCTGGTATCAAAATGCCGGAAGTGGCTATTTTCCCCTCGCCGGAAGTCAACGCGTTTGCGACCGGTGCGAGCAAGAACAGCTCACTGGTGGCTGTCAGCGCCGGGCTGTTGAATACCATGACCAAGGAAGAGGCAGAAGCCGTTCTGGCGCACGAAATATCGCACATCGCCAATGGTGACATGGTGACCCTGACTTTGATTCAGGGTGTGGTTAATACGTTTGTGATTTTCCTGTCTCGGGTGATCGGTCATTTTGTGGATCGGGTGGTATTTAAAACCCAGCAGGGTCATGGTCCGGCGTTCTGGATTACCTCTATCGTTGCTCAGTTGGTATTGGGTATTCTGGCGTCAGTGATTGTCATGTGGTTCAGTCGGCAGCGAGAATTCCGTGCTGATGCTGGCGGAGCATCGCTGGCAGGTCGTCAGAAAATGATTGCGGCACTGGAACGGCTGAAAATGGGACAGCCAACGCAGATGCCGGATGAGTTGGTGGCGTTTGGGATCAACCACAAAGCGAAGGATGCGTTTGGTAAACTGTTTATGTCCCATCCACCGCTGAATGAGCGAATAGAACGTTTACGTCAGGCGCGTTAAGCGCCTGGCGGTTCTAATGCACAGCGTCTGCTAAGCGGGACAATCAGTCGTCCAGCATGTCGTCAGCATTGTCGTATTGATAACTGATCTGATCATCGTCCCAAAGACGTTCATCATCCAGATCATCAAACTGAAGCTCACCGTACATGCGTTTCCAGTCCAGGCGCTCTTCAGTGCGGCGGCGCAATTCCGTCAGACGACGGCGCTGACCGTGCTTGGTTTCTGGCTCATCCTCAAACTCTGTATCTGCCAGCATACCTGCATCAAGGTAGTCTTTAGCGGAATCGCTAAAATCATCCCAGGATCGACCTTTCATAGTGATAACTCTCTGAAAAATTCCGGATTACGGAACCAATATGAGCATCTGGACAGCCGCAGAAAGCGTGTCCGCAGCAGCCAGCATCCCGCGATCAGAGCCCAGGGAAAATGCCCCGGAAACCAAACGCATGAGCCGGTTTTAAACCGGTAAATCGACTCTTTTGAAGTCGTTTTACCGGACAGGTCTTCACAAGGCGAATTATCTGTATAAATTGCAGTAATGCAAGTATTAAATGAAAAAAATTACAGAGACGATTGCTGTGCCAAAACTGCCTGGCGAATTTCTTTTTTGGCAATTTTGCCAGTGGCAATTCTTGGCAACTGAGCCGTCTGTAACTTAATGCAGGTGGGTACCTTGAAATGGGCTATTCTGGACTGTAAGAATGCCTGTAACGCTTCCACCGAGACAGCGTCTTCGCTTCTGATCTGCACTGATGCGGCGACAACTTCTCCCAGACGCTCATCAGGAAGGCCATAGACAGCGGCTTCACAAACAGCGGGGTGATCTGATAACGCGTATTCCACTTCAGCGCAGGCAATATTTTCTCCGCCGCGGATGACGATATCTTTGGCTCTGTCTTTGATAAACAGAAAACCGTGTTCATCCAGCAGACCGACATCACCGGTGTGGAAGAAGCCATCCTGCAATGCTTTTGCTGTTTCTTCCGGTTTCTTCCAGTACCCCTTCATGATGGTGGCACCTTTGATACAGATCTCACCGATCTCTCCGGCGGGCAGGATATTGCCACTTTCATCCTTGATTTGCACTTGTGTCACTGGTGGAGAAGGGCGGCCCGTGCTTTCCGGTTTGGAAAGGTAGAATTTGCCTGTAATGGTTGCACCAATGGCATTGGTTTCCGTCAAGCCATAGCCCTGGCCAGGCTGAATATGGTCGGCAAATTTATCCTGAATCAGTTTCAAGTGACCGGGTGGGCGGGCTGCACCACCGCTTTGCACGATACGTAAACTACGCAGGTCGGTTTTCTCGAAGTCCGGAGAGTTCATCACCTCCCAGGTCATGGTCGGTACACCATGCAGCACAGATATGCGCTCTTTTTCAATCAGTGCAAGGGCCTGTTCTGCATTCCACTTATACATCATCACGAACTTGCGCAGCATGACAAAGCAAAGCAGGAACTGCGCATGACATCCCGTGACGTGAAACAGTGGCACATTCGCCAGAATCGCTTCGGGGAATTCCGGGTTCTCTACCTTGATTTCGGGCCGCAGGGTTTCATTGGCATCGCGGACAAATATCCAGGTGTAGAGTGCGCTGATTATGTTTCGATGCGTGGACAAGACGCCTTTGGGGTTGCCGGTTGATCCCGAGGTATACATGATGGAGGCATCGTCGTCCGGCAAGACATTGATGGCAGACAGATCCACACTGTTTCTGGCAGCGAGTCCTTTTTCCACCAGTTGCGCAAAAGGCTGTGCCGGGGTGGGGAGCGCCTCCGTTTTGATGGCCACGGCTTCTACTGATAGTTGTGATCGTACCTGGCTTAGTTGCTCCAGTCGTTCATGGTCGGCGAATATGATTTTGGCGCCACTATCTTCAATCCCGTATGCCAGTTCCTTGCTTTGCCACCAGGAGTTCATGGGAACGGCAATGGCGCCTATGATAGTAATCGCCATGTACGCCAGGCACCACTCAGGATAATTACGCGAGCAGATGGCTACCCGGTCACCCTTGCCGATACCGTATTCCGTGATCAGCGCACAACTTATAGCCTCTGCTGTCTTCAATGCTTCGGCGAAGGTATAACGTTCGTCTGCATAGACCAGAAAATCCTGGTCAGCTGCCTCCAGCCCGAGCTGGTAAATACCGTGCAGGTTGGTAGCGACGTTTTTGAAAACGTCCATCTCTATGCCGTTGACTGTCTGTTTTTCGGTTTCCAGAATGGAACCCGGTTTCCGCAGGTTTGCGGCGATATCGCGGAGGGTCAGTAAATCTTGCTGGATTTGTTGCGCGGATAATACGTTCTTCATGCGATTGGACTTGCGCCCGCCTCTTATTCTCGTATTCTTTGACTACCCTAGGAACTGCTGACAGAACCTAACGAAGTAGAGCAATATATACGGCGGAATCGGGCGAGCGCAAGTAAATCGAACGAATGTTCGTATCAGTTTGTCGTGTGTCGCTTATTCCTGACGGATGGTCAAGGTGACTTTGCCCATTACCCGGCGCTCTTTGAAGACATTGAATGCCGACTCAAAGTCCTCAAAAGGGTAGGTCTGAGTGACAATCGGACGGATTTTCCCGTCACTGTACATTTGCAGCAATTCCTGGAAATTCTGCTCGTAGGCTTCGGGTTCCTCCTTGCGGAAGCGGCCCAGAAAGACGCCAACCATTGATGATCCTTTTAACAGGGCCAGGTTAGCGGGGTAGTTGGGAATTCTGCCACTGGTAAAACCGACAACCAGCAGGCGGCCATTCCAGTTGATACAGCGCGTCGCCTGGTCAAAAAGATCGCCACCGACCGGATCATAAATCACATCAGCGCCTTTCCCGTCAGTCAGAGCTTTGACCTTTTCTTTTAACTCACCATCGCCGTAGTTAAGCAGTTCATCGGGCCCGGCCTGCTCGATAAAGGTCAGTTTTTCATCACTGCTGGCGGCGGCAATGACCCGTGCACCCATCAGTTTGCCCAATTCAACGGCAGCCAGGCCCACGCCACCACTGGCGCCAAGGACAAGCAGCGTTTCGCCTGGCTGAATCCGGGCCCGCTGTTTCAGCGCATGGTACGATGTGGTGTAAACCATGGCGAAGCCTGCTGCGGTATTGAAGTCCATGTTATCCGGGATTTTCCGGACAGAGGACGCATTGCAACATACCTGTTCAGCCATGCCACCAATCGTTGATACCGCCATAACCCGGTCGCCTACTTTCAGGTTGCTGACTTCGCTACCCACATGAGAGACCACGCCACCGACTTCCGAGCCGGGGGTAAATGGCATGGGTGGCTGGAACTGATACTTTCCCTGGATCTGCAAGGTATCCGGGAAGTTAATGGATGCGGCATAGACATCGACAACCACCTGGTCTGGTTCTGGTATCGGTGAGTCAGTATCGCCAATGATCAGTTTTTCCGGTCCGCCGTATTCCTTGCATAGTATCGCTTTCATGGTATCCCCCCATTGAGTTTGCAACGATTCAAGCATGATTGTGAGAGACTGACAATATTACCTTTGGTGCACAAGGCAGTCAGTAACGTATAATAGGCAAGATGAAAAATACCTACGCGACAATATGACGATTAGTATGTTGCAACCACGCGAGCAACAGCGACGCCGGGTTCTCAGAGAGATGGGAATTACCCCCTGGTTTCCCCGCGAGGCATCCTCCACAGCTGCCCGGTCACATGATGTTATCTTCTCGTTGGAAGAGACACGTGCTGATGAGCCGGTGCCTGATAAAAGTCATACGACAGATAGTGCGTCCGTTGGTAAGTCGGGGGCTTTGACGCAGGCTCGTCAGTTGCTTAACGATGATGATCAGCACAAACAGCCGAGAGACAGGCTGCAAGATAGGAACCGTAAGCAGCAAGCTAGCGTAGAAGTACCTGATGGTGGCGATATTGCCGATGTTCCTGACAACAACAGGGAAGTTACCCAGGCAGATGATACCGTTGTTAAAAATCAGCCAGTGGCATTCAATTTCACCTGGGTGAATGTGGATGATCGGCTGGCATTGCTCGCCATGATGCCGGGAGCGGAAACGCGCATTCCGGCTGCCCAGCGCGATATGATGAAACGTATGCTGGTAGCGCTGGACCCTGGTATTGATACCTCGAACCTCAGGGCGCGGCTGTTTAGCTGGCCCATGCCGGGTCTGGCTATTCAGGATAGTGCTGCGGCGACCAGTGCGGTGAATGGTTTTGTCGCCAAACAGCTCAATGACAGGCCGGTAGCCAATCTGCTGGTGTTATCATCGGCACTACCGGTATTTTTGCCCTCGACAATAAAAACCGGACAACTTTCTGCCTGGGAGCCATTCAAAGTAGAAGTGCTATATACGCACGCCATGCATGAGATGGTGGACTCACCTTCAACAAAACGAGAAGCATGGCAGCACATGCAAGCTTTACGACAACGACTTTCAACAGGATAAGAAAAGAAACCCAAGCATGACAGAACTGGATCCAATTGCAGGACAGGCACCATCAATTGCTATCGGTCAGTCGCTCACTTGTCGCCGCATGACGGCTGAGGACCTTGATCAGGTAGTGCGTAATGAAAACCTCTCCTATGACAGCCCCTGGACTCGGCGAATCTTCCAGGATTGTATCAGTGCAGGTTATGAGTGCTGGGTGATATCAGACGGTATAAAAGTGCTTTGTCATGGGGTGTTAAGTGTTGCCGTTGGCGAAAGCCACCTGCTGACACTGTGCGTGCACCCACAGGCCCGTCGTCACTCGCTGGGGCGACAAATGCTGCGCAAGCTGCTAACAGAGGCCAGGGTGACTGGCGCGGCAGATTGTTTTCTTGAGGTTCGACCTTCCAATGAAGCCGCTCGTGGCCTTTATTACGAATTCGGGTTCATCCAGGTGGGCGAGCGACGTGGTTATTATCCCGCTTCGTCAATCCAGGATGACCGGGAAGACGCGCTGATCATGAGCTGTCGCCTGAATGAGGTGCAGCTTTAATGAGTGGCTCTCGCCGCTGGTTTGCAGTGGTTGGCCTGTGGTGGGTTTGCCTGAGTGTTCACGCCCAGCCTGGTGCTTTGCCGCAATTGAATACACACCAGCAGCAATGGATCGCAGACCAGATATTTCAAAATGAATGCGCGGGTCGGGAAGCCTGTCTGACCAGCTGGAATGCAGGAGAAGATTTCCCGTCTCTGGGTATTGGGCATTTTATCTGGTATCGCACCGGCCAGCAGGAAGCTTTTAAGGAAAGTTTTCCCGAATTGCTGGCCTTTTATGTCGCCAGTGGTGTTTCTTTGCCGTCCTGGATAGCCGGGTTAGCAGAATGGGATAACCCCTGGTCAGACCGGGAAACGTTTCTGGCCAGCCAGGATAGTGAGCGCATGCAGTCGTTACGGCAATTTTTGCTGGAGACACGACAGGTGCAGGCGGCTTTTATTGTCCAGCGTATGCGCAACAGCCTGGCTTTGATGCAGGCTCACAGTGATACCCCTGATGACCTGCAGCAACGCTTTGCCACTGTCGCCAATGCCGCTCCCCCTTATGGCATGTACGCACTGATTGATTATGTCAATTTTAAAGGAGAGGGCGTCTCGGCTTCAGAGAGATACCAGGGGCAGGGCTGGGGACTTTTGCAGGTGCTTGAGCATATGGATATGGCGGCATTGCAATCGGACTCAGGAGAGCAGGTGTTATCTGCATTTGCCAGGTCTGCAAGAGAGATTCTGGATCGCCGCATCGCTAATGCCCCTGCTGAACGTAATGAAATACGCTGGCGTGCCGGCTGGCATAAACGCACAGAAACCTATCTTCCTGGTGGGTAGCACTCCCGTCCCAGGGTTGGTATTGAAAAGGCAGTATGGAATGAGCTACGAGCGCAATAATATTCGTGACATGCAAGGTTATTCCTGGGGGGAGCAGCCCCGTCAGTCACGCGTTATCAAGTTGAACACGAATGAAAATCCCTATCCGCCGGCACCTGAAGTCGCGCAGGCGTTAACAGATGTCAATGTGGCCGAACTGCGTCGCTACCCGCCGCCATTTGCTGATGATTTTCGTGAGGTGGCTGCTGACTTGCACGGGGTCAGTCAGAACAACATTATGGCGACCAATGGTGGTGATGAGCTGTTGCGGCTTATTATCACGACATTTGCAGATGCGGGTGACACCATCGCCATGGCGGAACCCAGCTATTCTCTCTACCCTGTTCTGGCTGCAGTACAAAACTGTAAAATGCAGCGTATCCCGTTGAATGACGATTGGGGATTGCCGCAAGATTTTGCTGATCAGTTAAATGCCTCGGGTGCCCGTATTGCCTTTATTGTTAATCCGCATGCACCTACTGGTCGTTTGCTGTCAGCGCCTGAGCTGGCGCAAATTGCTGAGACATTCCAGGGGGTGCTGGTGATTGATGAAGCTTATGTGGATTTCATTTCGCCGGATATCAGCTACAACGCAGTACCATTGGTTAAGCAACTGGATAACGTGATATTGCTCAGAACCATGAGCAAGGGGTACTCTTTGGCCGGGTTGCGTTTTGCGTATGGCATCGCCAGCGAATCCTTGCTGGCTCCGATGCTGTTTAAAACCCGCGACAGCTACAATACTGACCTGATTTCACAGCGCCTGGCCACTGCCGCGCTCAAGTCTCAGGCTTATGCCAGGGAGTGCTGGCAAAGGGTTCGTGATGAGCGTAGTCGTCTGGCGTCAGCATTGTCTGACCTGGGCTTTGATGTGTTGCCCAGCCACAGTAATTTTCTGCTGGTCACCTGGGCTGCGAGGCAGGTGGGAGGTGAGCTATTGGATGCCAACGCGTTGTATCAGGCCTTGAAAGCCCAAGGAATACTGGTACGCTATTTTGCTCAGCCGAGGCTTCAGGACAAGCTGCGTATCACGGTAGGTACGCAGGAAGAGAATAATACATTACTCCAGGCCATTCGCGGGCTTGTGGGTCAGTGATGCACTGAGAAGCCCTGGTTAAGCTGCTAAACAGAGGATACATGGCAAAGAAACGTCTACTTTCGCATAAACTGCGCGCAACGTTGACTTTGGTATTGATTGCCGGGGCTGCTCTTTATGCCCTGGTGATGTCATATAACATCTCGACAGAAGAGCTGTTGAGTTTTTTTCTGGGAACGCTGCTTTTCCTGGGAATTATTCTGCTGTCAGCAGTGGCCATTGTGATTGTGATCCGCTTGCTCGCCGCCGGGTTACGTCGGCTGCGCGGTAGCAACGACCGTGATTGATTTCGCTATCGCGGTGTGGATAGCAAGTTCGACATGAGAAAATCCCCACTGCCCGTCATGCCAACGTACCGTTACAACGGCATCAGCGCTGCCACGAGAGTATTGCGCTGATAATTGGTACTGCACCTGATAATCCGCTAACCACGGCCACCAGTGGCTGCTGCTGACTTCATAGCTGATGTCATTAAGGCTCTGCAGCTCTCCGGCACCCTCCAGCGCCATAAAGAGGTTGTAATAAGTCTCGGCATCGACTGTAGCAAACAATTCTTCATCAGCCGCATTAATGATCGGTGCAGCGCTTTTGGCTTCCATGGATGAGCGGATGATGGCCAGAATCTCATCATGCGTGTCTGTGATGCTTTGCCGATTGAGAAAACGACCGACAGAGTAAACCAATAGCAGTATCAAGAGAGCTGTAAAAAGCAAGGGAAAAGCGCGGTATTTCATTGACATCATCACTATCGGTTAAGGTTGGGACATTATAGGGTAAAAAACAGTAGTAAAAACAGACAGAAAAGCCAGTTTATTGCAGCTTCCTGTGAAATTGAGAAGGATTTATGCACACAGATGTCAGGCATGTCAACCAATTGCACAATTTCTTTTAAAAATGCATTTTAGCCTATAAAAAAACCATAACTAATTGAAATTTAATGATATTTGAATTGTACAAAAAATGATCAATTTGAGTTGAAGTACTGTATTTCAGGCATTTCAGGCGCTTCTTATCAAGTTATCAACTGAGTTATCCACAGATTCTGTGGACAATCGCTCGAACTGAAGAAAGGTTCAGAAAAAATGTGCTTTGGCAAGACCTTGAATTGTTACTTTCGTGCCCATATCTCGTTACTGGCGGAAGCAATTTTACCGGCGGTTTGTTCTGGTGAATTGTGAGTAGTAATGCTATCGTAAACACACATGATTTTTGCAGGTTTTTCACATCATGGTTGAACTCTCCGGAAACATCCCTTTCCTTTGGCGACTCAGTGCTGAATCCAGTGATGGATTCTGTGCTGTTTCTATGGTCGTTCCTTTTGATTCGGAAGAAGACAATGAAGAGAGAAAAGATCTTACTATTGAAACTAGTGTGATGAGCTTTTCCTCAGACAGCTCCCGTAGTGAAAGAGAAGAGATGCTGGAATGGAACCAGGACGATATGAGCCTGTTCCTCAAGCTGGTGACGTTTCATCAGGACGGCGAATTCGCTGAAGCGACTGATTCCGTTCGTGTTGATTTGACGGATCCGGAAATTATTGAAATTATTCATGTTGTAGCCGCTGCCGGGTTCGGCACAGCCAATTCTTCGGCGGGTGTTATCCAGGATGCGGTCGGGCGCTTTCCGCCCCATGCCTGTGATGTTGGCAGTTTTGCGGCATTGAATACTGTGGCCGGTTTCAAGCGCTGTGTGGTTGTCGATATGGATAATGATGACGTGATCTGTGTACTGCTTGAGGATGTCCCTGGTGTGGAGCCGACCAGTGAGTACGAGAGATTAACGCGGCATGACCTGTTAATGGTGAAGCAGACCGATTTGCTCCACCCTGATTTCTGCCACTCAACGCAGCGGCCACGCCACGCGACACTTCACTGATGCCTGGCTAGTTGCCTTCTTTGCCTTCGGGTGAAGCCTCATCATTGGTGGCCGGTTGCTCTGACCTGCCACCAATCCGGACTGAGTCGGGTTGCTTGTTTTCGGGTGGCGTGAACGTTGATAAATCACTCAAGCGATAATCCGGTACCATTAACGTTTCCTCCTCTTCAGCAATGATTGAGCTGGGAACCACGGCATCCGGTCCAGCCGAGAAGAAAAACTGCCCTACCATCATGATTCGCTTCGAATCCAGGGCTGACCAGTCTATCTGGTAGTAATCTGAGTCTGGCAGTTCAGGCAATGGCCAGATAAACACACGGCTGGGAGTGGGATCGTAACGGAACCCGATATCGACCAGCTTTTCGATGTCATTGCGAAGCGCGAGTTTCATTAATGTCACTGGCTCACTGAATTGAAGAATGAGATCGCGAGGCTGTTCCGGTAAAACAGAGTCATCTTCCGGAATGGTTTCGAAGTTAACTGAGCCGGAATACTGATAACCGTGGTTGTGCTGGGCGTGACTGGTGGTTGCCAGTAATAACCAGCCAATCAGTATGCCTGGCAGAAAGTTGCCTGCCTTGAGCCTGTGTGCGGTCTGTCGAATCATCTCCCTTCCCATTACTGCTGAGTGTGTCCAGTTTATATCATTTTCAAATCGTGATCGGTATGGCCGAACTGACGGATTATTAGGTTTCTGTACGTTTTTTCAGAAATCCGTCAGCCTATTGCATGAATCAGCAAGACGGTGTTGTTGAAATCGTGTTCCAATGCTTCGTGAACCGTTAAACAACAATAAAAGGAGGTGTCCTGTGAGGATGCTGAAGCTTACCCGCCGAGGTCTATCCCGTGCCTTTCTGGCCAGCAGTGTGTTGAGCGCTGCCGGACTGATGATGCCAGCAGTATCATCTGCGCAACAAGGTACTGATGTTACATTCCATAAAGATATTGAACCCATTCTGCAGCGCGCCTGCCAAACCTGTCACCGTGACGGTGGGGTTGCGCCTATGTCACTGGTTACCTATGACGAAGTCGTACCTTTCGCTGGTCTGATCGAATACCGTACCGGTCTGCGAGACCGAGCGGGCGCTATGCCGCCCTGGTATGCGGAAAAAGAGGTGGGTATTCAGCATTACAAACAGGACCCTTCTCTGAGTGACGAAGAGCTGGCTGCTATTTCAGCCTGGGCTCGAGGTGGTGTACCCAAAGGTGATGTTGCTGATGCGCCAGAGCCTCTGAATTTCGATGACGCTGCAGGCTGGTCTGCAGGTCAGCCTGATCTGATTGTCCGCACTGAAGATATTACTGTAGAAGGTCAGGCACCTGACTGGTGGGGTAACATTCCCAGCATTCCCACAGGACTGGAAGAAGACCGTTATGTGAAATCTGTCGAAATCCGCGAAGTGAATGACCTGGATTTGGAAGCCGTTGGTGACACGGTCGGTGGTCGTAACATTGTCCACCATATGATCTGGAGCACACAGGTTCAGGATGAGAATGGACAGGCAACAGAGAGACCCGTTTCCTGGCCTGTTCATGAGATTGCCCGTAACCCTGACATCTTTGATGAAGATGCCGGTCGTTTGCTAAGAGCAGGCTCGGCCATTGTTTCTGATTCAGTCCACCTGCACGCTACGGGTGTAGACACGACCGGTCACTTGGAAATTGGCTTCCGCTTCCACCCGAAAGGCTACGAGCCTAAATACCAGCCGGCTATCATTGGTCTGGGTAATGGTGTGGATATCTCGATCGCCGGTAATGAAGATAACCAGGAACTGCATGCCTATGCGGTGCTTGATCAGCCAACCAAGATCGTGACATTCGAGCCACATTTGCACGCACCAGGTGAGCGCATGTGTCTGGAAGCCTCCTGGGGCTATACCGTTGAGACCCTGTCTTGTGTGGGTTACGACCATAACTGGGTACGTGGTTATGCCTTTGAGGCCGATCACCAGCCACTGCTGCCAAAAGGCACGGTGCTGCACATTGTTGGCTACATGAACAATACGGATACCAACCCGAATGTGCCTGATTCACGTAACTGGCAGGGTTCAGGTAACCGGTCTGTGACCAATATGTTCATCGACCTGGGTATGCGCGTTGCCATGTCAGAAGACGAGTTCTTCCAGGAAATGGCTGATCGCCGCCGAAATCTGAATCTGGGTCCGAATGACCATGTGATTGGTTGTCCGTTGTGTCTGGCACCGCTGGTCGCACCAGTTGAGTTGACGGAAGAAGACAAGGAAGAAATGTCGGACGCCAAGATTGACTACCTGACTATTAAAGACGAAGAAAAAGAAATCATGCCGCATATGGCCGTAGCGGGTTCGGAGGGAGAATGATGTTGAAAGCAGTAAACAATGCACTCAGCAGAGTGCATGCCATTGTGGCAACCGTTGTGTTGGGAGCGGCATTTATCGCCGCTCCGGTTTCTGCCCAGACCTATTTAAAGGGGCAGCACATCGAGCCAGCCTATGAAGGCTGGGAGCAGAACCCTGATGGCAGTTACAGCTTCATTTTCGGTTACCACAACGAAAACTGGGAAGAAGAGCTGGATATTCCTGTTGGCGAGAATAATTTCTTTAGCCCAGGCGCTGAAGATCGTGGTCAGCCTACTCATTTCCAGCCGCGTCGCAACCGCTTTACCTTCAAGGTACAAGTGCCAGAAGACTGGGGTGACCAGGAGTTAACCTGGACCATCACTTCGCCTAACGGTGAAACTCGCACCGCTTATGCGACACTGGATAAAGACTATGTTGTCGATCATGTTGTGATTGCCTCAGAAACCGGTTCGCTGGGTGCGGGTACCAGTACGCCTGAGTCTCGTGCCAATACGCCACCCCAGGTCAGTATCATTGGTGATACCGTTCGCAGTGTGCGAGTTGGTGAGCCGCTGGAGCTGCGTGTCCAGGTAACGGATGACGGGCTGCCCAAGCCAGGTCGTGTTGCCAGCTTGAACCGCGATGCCAGTCCCAGTGCGCAGCGTGAAATTCAGCGTTTCCTTCGTGCACCATCACGTGTGACTGTGGGCAAGGTTAACGGCCTGTTCCTGTCGTGGAGTGTGTATCGTGGCGAAGGTGAAACTGAGTTCATGCCTCAGCAGGTCAAGAGCTGGGAAGATACGCGCGCCAGTGCGAATTCGCCCTGGGGTGCCTACTTCAAGCCACCAGCCGTACCGGAAGATGGTGTCTATGAGTCATCTGTGACATTTAAAGAGCCAGGCCGTTATGTGCTTTGGGCTCGAGCTGATGACGGTGGTCTGTTCGCAGACCAGTATCTTGAGGTAAATGTTACACCGTAATCGACAATAAGTTCGGGACGAAAAACCCTGTGTTAATGCAGAGAAGTGGTCGCATTAGCGCAGGGTTTTTTTATTTGTTAATTGACTTGCTTGCCCCAAGCGGTTGAAATAAGAATCAATAATAATCATGAGATTCTGAGGTCATCAGACCCTATGCAATGGATTCACACGGCAAGTAGCTTTCTTGCCATTTCTCAGTTGGTATTTCTTGCCTGCCTGTATCTGATTAATTTTCCCAGGCAACGTCTATCCAGGCTGATTGCCGTATTTTGCGTCTGTATCGTTTCCTATATTCTGTCCAGAGGACTGTGGCCCTGGCCTGATATTGTTCGGACGCCACTGCAGGTACTGGCTACTTTTACCCCGGCTGTACTTTGGCTGATGGCTCGCAACCTGTTTGATGATCGCCGTGCCATACCGCAATGGATCTGGCTGGTGATTACCTTTTACATTTCTGCACGTTGTGTCGGGCTGTTCTTTTTTGAAGGCCGCCCGCCTGAAATCAGTCTGTTTTTCTTCACTTACTTCTATATCCCGCAGTTCATCATGTTCTTGCTGGCGTGCCATGTGATATTTATGGCCTATCGTGGCCGTGATGAAGACCTGGTGGAACCCCGGCGTCAGATTCGTGTGCCCTTTGCAATTGGTATGGGCAGTATTGTCGGTCTGATTGTCGGCTCCGGCTTTTTCTGGCTTGGCAGCCCCCAACTCGACAGTGTCTATTTTTCAGGCGTCTTTATTCTGCTGATGTTTGTGAATCTGGTGATGTTTCGTCTCAAAGCCGATGCATCGCACCTGATCCACACGGCAGCAGATCAGCCGATGCCAAAGCCCCCTGAACAGGTCAGTGAAACTGATAATGTTTCCCAGCAGGAGCAACGTTACATTGACCGCATACTCAAAGCGATGCGCGAAGAGCGACTTTATGCCGAGTCTGGGCTGACAATCGGGGATCTGGCAGCCAAGGTATCATTACAGGAATACCGGTTACGGCGCCTGATCAACCAGACACTGCACTTTCGTAATTTCAATCAGTTCCTTAATCAGTATCGTATTGAAGAGGCGGCAAGCCGATTACGTGATCCGGATGAGGCTCATATACCGATCTCCAGCATTGCGCTTGATGTCGGGTACCTCTCTTTATCGTCTTTTAACAAGGCATTTAAAGAAAAATTAGGCCAGACACCATCAGCCTGGCGACAGCAGGATGATCAGACTGGAAAGAGCTGAAACGGGTCAGCAAACCTTGTTCTGGATCAGCAGGATTCAAGGTAATCAGGTCAAGCCATGCGCCAATGGTGGTCAGCGGCGGCTGGGAGGAGTAAAATTACTGTTGCCGCAATAATGACAACTCAATATCTGGCGCATTAGTCTACTCTGCTGACCTGAACTAGAGCCTAAACTACCCATGACGCAAGAAATGCAATCTGCAGGCACATCGTCTGCGCTAGTTTCCTACCGGCGTATCGCCCTTATCACACTGATCGCTGTCTATTTTCTGATTCTGGTGGGTGCCACCGTTCGTGCCTCCGGGGCAGGGATGGGGTGTCCGGACTGGCCAACCTGTTTTGGCCGCTGGGTTCCGCCTGTAAGCGAGGCTCAGTTGCCTGCGAATTACCAGGAAATCTATGCTGATCGTGGCTATGCGGAAACCCGCTTCAACCCGGTTAAAACCTGGACAGAATATGTCAATCGGCTGGTTGGCGTCAGCATTGGGCTGTTCATACTGATTACTGCCTGGAAATCGCTGCGCCTGAGGTCATATGACCGCTGGATTCCGGTTGCATCAGTGGCAGCTTTGTTGATGGTGATCTTTCAGGGCTGGCTGGGCGCGCGCGTAGTTGCATCGAATTTGCAACCCGGCATGATTACCCTGCATATGGTCATGGCCCTGGCCATCGTGGGTGTGCTGCTTTTTGCCCTGGCGCGTTCACGCCGCGATATTGCCGGTCAGCACGCCATTTCAGGCCTGCCGTCAAAGTTTGCCCCTTTGCTGTATACAGTCATTGGAATGACTGTATTGCAGGTTACGATGGGGACTCAGGTTCGTGAAATGACCGATTTCCTGAATCATTTTCAGGGTGTAGAGCGGTCCAGCTGGATTGCCATGCAGCCCTGGTTCTTCTATGTTCACCGTTCTTTTTCGGCGGTTGTCCTGTTTGCCAATCTTTGGCTCGTATGGATGCTCTACCATTCACTGGGGCTGGGGCATTACCTGACCAGGCTGATGCTGGGTATCCTTACTGTGGTGGGACTGGCCATTCTGTCAGGTGCTACCCTGGGCCACCTGGGAATGCCCGCGATTGTCCAGCCTGTCCATTTGCTGGCGGCCACGCTGATATTCGGATTACAGTTTCTGTTGTGGATGGAATACCGTCACCTTAAGAAAATTCAGCAGACGGTTTAACCTGGATTGCAGGGTCTGGTTACAGACCCTGACCCAGCCATAGGAGGCTTAGGTTAGCGATCAGGGTGCCAAGCAGCATGCCAGCCAGCACGTCAGAAACAAAGTGCACGCGGAGCATGACACGAGACAACCCGATTAATGCCGCCCAGCTAAAAAGAACCAGTGTCAGTGCAGGAAAGCAGTGACTGGCTGCGGTGGCAAACAGGAAGGCCGCCGTGGTGTGGCCAGAAGGAAAGCTGAATTCATCGGATGGTTTCAGGAAAGGAGCCATCGCTGCTACTACGTGAAAGGGGCGACGACGCTTGCAGGTGTTTTTTAACACCCAGTACAGTGGCAGTTCAATCAGAAATGCAGCACACCCCACCAACAGCAATGTACTTCCTGCCTGCCTGTCCACCAGAATCAGGATGAAAGCGAGCAGGGCATAAAGATACCCATCTCCACTGGCTGATACCAGTCGAACCGCTGATCTCAGATTAAACCGCTGATGCGCCTGGTTAATACCCAGGAACAATCGTGCATCCAGTGCTGCAAGTTTTTGCAATGTCGGGTTGAATGATTGGCGCAAGACGAGTTTAATCATATCCGTCTACCTGTCAGTATGTCAGCTCAGCTGATCTGTATTATTAATCTGTATGTGTAACGGAACTGGCCCGAAGTTTGACCCGTTTTTGTGACAGACTGACGTAGGTAAATTGACGATTTGATGACGATTATCTGTGAGAGAGTGAGATGGCTGAGACGCGTGTTGCAAAATCTATGTCCCCATTAATTTCCGTATCTGAGTTGAAAGTTCAGTCAGGCAAACAGGTGGATGACAGAAAGATTGACGGTCAGAGTGATCGCAAGGTCATCATATTTGACTGTCGTTTTCAGCTGGGAGAACCGCATTGGGGGCGAGAGAGTTTTGTCGACTCACACATCCCGGGTGCTCAGTTCCTGGATCTGGACGAGGACCTGTCGGCGGCTGTGATACCCGGTAAGACGGGTCGACACCCCCTGCCGAACCCAGACGCTTTGGCAGAGACCCTGGCACAAAAAGGGATGAGCAATACCACTCAGGTTATTGTTTACGATGATGGTCCGGGGTTCTTTGCTGCCAGAGCCTGGTGGCTGCTGCGTTGGCTGGGACACGAAGATGTTTATGTTCTCAATGGTGGCATCGCGGCCTGGCTCGCTGAAGGTGGTGAAACTGAATCCGGAATAGAGAAGAAAGGAGTAGCGGGGGACTTTGCAGCAACGGTTGAGGACAGCATGACAGTCAGTGCGCAGGAGGTGATGGCATCTCTTAACACCGGAGAGTTCGTCATGATTGATGCCAGGGCCGAGGCCCGGTTCCGGGGAGAAGTGGAACCGATTGACCCGGTCGCCGGCCACATTCCCGGTGCTGTCTGCTTGCCCTGCAATGCAAATGTCGATCACCAGGGTAAGTTTCTGGACAGTCGTCAGTTGACCAGCCGCTTACAGTCTGCAGGTAACGATCATAATCGTGTCTGCTACTGTGGTTCCGGTGTCACTGCATGCCACAACATTCTGGCTGCAGCCGTGGCCGGTATGCCATTGCCCAGGCTGTATGCCGGCTCCTGGAGCGAGTGGATCACCCAGCCGGATCGACCGGTTGCGACCGGTGACTGAGCTGGCGTAAAACCCGGTTGACGTACAGGGAACTGGCGATAATGCTGCCTCCGATAATCAGAGGCACAATGGCCTCATCGCGTCCCCAGATAGTCAGGTTAACCACTAGGCCGGCCGGTACCAGCGCATTGTTCATGACTGCCAGGGTGCCGGCATCCACCTGGCAACCTCCCCGGTTCCACCAGTACATGCCCATGCCTGACGCGACAACGCCAAGCCAGACCAGGATTCCCCACTGCAAAGCACTGGCTGGCAGCATATCCTGATTGCCAAACAGCAGGTAAGAAGGCAGGGCGACCAGCAGAGCGCCGAAGAAGAAGTAGCCAAAACTGCGCCACGCCGGTATTTCCAACGGGTAGGCGGCCATCAGGTGTTTATAGCCAACCTGGCCTGCTGCGAATGTGATGTTGGCCACCTGCAGCATCAGAAAGCCGGTCAAGTAGTCCTGGCTCAGTCCGTCATAACGAATGATACCGGCACCCAGGGTAGCAATAGCTGCTGCGATCAGTGCACTTGCCGAGAACCTGCGGTTCAGCGCGTCATCTATCAATGTCACGTATAGCGGTGTAAATACGGTGAACAGCAGAACTTCTGGCACTGTCAAAATACTGAAAGAACGATAAAGCAGCAAGTAGGTGACACCAAACTGCAGCGCACCACAGAGCATGATGCCACTTTTCAGTGGCAGGGGAATGTTCCGCCAGACGGTGACCGGTGCAAACAGCAGAGCCGCAAGCAGAACACGAGTCAGAACAGCAAAGTCATTATCTACCTGGCCACTGAGGAACTCGCCAATCAGACTGAATGAAAACGCCCATAGAACCGTGACGAAGACCAGAAGGATCATGAAATTTCACCTGTACATACAAAAAATAAAAACTGTGCAACAGAAAAGCCGGACAACCTGGGAAGTTGTAAACCTTGTTGATGCTATTTAAGGTGACAAGGATAGCACAAATGCCCCAGACATGGCTTCAGCCCCCTTAGACGGAAAGGAGGCAGAGAGGACTGAAGCGAGGGCAGTACAATGAAGAACAGTACCGGGAAGAACTGTACGGTTATAGAAGGTTAGTGCCTTGATTTTCGTGCCAGAAAATGAACTGTACTGATATTCTGCTCGCTGAAAGCGCCTTCGCAATAGCAAAGATAGTACAGCCACAGCCGTTTGAAGTGATCATCATAGCCCTGGGTCGACAGCGCTGGCCATGCTGCCATAAACCGGTCCCGCCAATGCTGCAATGTCAACGCATAGTCCTGGCCGATGTCTGAGAGGCTTTCCGCTACCATCTTTGTGTTACTGGTCAGTTTGTCGGTGAGTAAAGACACCGAAGGCAGAAAACCGCCTGGAAAAATATAGTGTTGGATAAAATCAACATGCTTGCGATAAAACTCCATGTGCTGATCTTTCATCGTAATCGCCTGGAGCAGCATTTTGCCACCGGGTTTCAGGCGTGCATCACACTGCCGGAAGAACGTGTCCAGGTACTGGTGGCCGACAGCTTCGATCATTTCAATGGAGACGATTTTGTCGTAACGACCGCTTAGTTCCCGGTAGTCTTTTTTCAGCAGGGTGATTTTTGATGTCAGCCCTGCGTCTTCGATTTGTTGCCTGGCATATTCGTATTGAGCATCAGAGATTGTGGTGGTTGTCACCTGGCATCCATAATGCGAAGCGGCGTAGATCGCCATGCCTCCCCAACCGCTGCCAATCTCCAGCAGGTGGTCTTCCGGCTGGAGTTCCAGCTGTTCGCAGATAGTTGCCAGCTTATGTTGCTGAGCATCTTCCAGTGATTGCCGGGGATGCTGGAAAACTGCCGAAGAATACATCATTGACGTATCCAGGAACTGGGTGAAGAGGTTATTGCCAAGATCGTAATGGGACAGGATGTTCTTTTTTGAGCCATTAATACTGTTACGTTGCAGGGCATAGCGTAAACGCTGCAAGCCCCGAGAAAGCAGTCCTGATTGTTTTTGCAGGTTCTCGACTTTCTGCTTGGATCTGGCAAAAACCCGTATCACGTCAGTCAGGTTGTCACTGTCCCATTTGCGATTAATAAAGGCATCCGCAGCACCAATATCACCATGTCTGACAAAATCACTGTAGGCACTGATATCCTTGACCTGGATGCGGGCTGTGAGTGCACTGTCAGGGTCTGTAGACTGCGTGCCGAAAATAAAGGTGCCACCCGGCTCATGCAATTCAATCTGGCAGCCTGTCAGCTTGTCCAGCGTGTTGTGGACCAGACGGCGGCACTTGCGTTGTAACCAGGTTGGTTGCGTGGATTTGATTAACTCAATTCGCTCTTCCATTGCTTTTCTCTCCACTAATGCTGAGCTTCGCGCTTCGCCTTGCGCGTTTGATAGGGGACAAAACGGACTCGCTTTAACATCAAGCGTAGTGCTTCAAAGTAGATACTGCTGACAATCTTCAGTGTCATAAAGGGGTGCTGCCAGAAAGTTTGGCGAGCATTCTTCGGTGTCAGTGCAAGCTGTTTTAACATCAGTGTGGCATCAAACACTTTGCCTTTGTCCGATGCATGATTTTCGATATGGACATGGATATCATTACCCTGTTCATCCGGCGGGGTGATGCGCCAGTGGTAATTCATTGCCATTTGCATGAACGGTGAAACATGAAAGGATTTTTCAATAATGTGATTGCCATGCAAGTCCACGAGATAATAATGGCGTTCGTTCCATGGGGTATTGCTGACTTCCGCCAATAGGTAACGGCATTGCTGTTCATTATCTGTGTAGCAAAAGTAAAAATTAACCGGGCTGAAATAGAGCCCCAGGCACCGTCCCTGTGTCAGCAAACGGATATTGCTTACCGTTTCTGAGGCACCAAGCTCCAGTAACTTGGCCCGTGCCCGCTCTTCCAGCGAGCCCGGTTCACCAGGTATGTAATCGCTTTGGCGAAACTGGATCGGACTGAACCAGCGAGTGCTGATAAACGGGCTCTGGCACTGTGTTATTGCCGGATCTTTCAGGTCAATTAACAGCATGTAAAGCGCATAGCTGAAGCTATGTGTGGCCTGCTCCATGCGCCGGTGGTATACACGGCCTGTGCAAATAGCATGACTCATGAGCTGCCTGCCCCTGTCGAATCGAGCCTGATGGATGAATCAAATCGCTCGGCGATATCACAAGCACTGTGAACACCGTCCTCATGGAATCCATTGTACCAATAGGCGCCCACATAATGGGTATGATTCTGGCCACATATTTCAGCGCGACGTTGCTGTGCAGCCAGTGATGAGGTATTGAATACCGGATGGTGGTAGACAAATTTCTGAATGATTTTGGAATCGTCGATAGAATCATCCTGGTTCAGCGTCACGCAATAGGTGTGCTTGCTGTCGATGCCCTGAAGTATGTTCATGTTATAAGTGACGCTGGAAGGACGTTGCCGGTCAGACAGTAATTGATAATTCCAGGCTGCCCACGCTTTACGTTTTTTGGGTAGCAGAGATATGTCTGTATGCAGAACCACGCTGTTAGCACTGTAAGGAATAGCGCCCAGGATATCTCGTTCAGCCTCAGTTGCATTGTCGCCTAATAACATCAGTGCCTGATCCGAGTGACAGGCGAAAACCAGTTCATCAAATTGTTCCTGTTGACCATCAGTCATGGTTAATGTGACCCCATCGCTGCCGCGTTCTACTTTCTTGATACAGCTGTTGAGCTTTATGTTTTGCTTAAAGGCGGCTGTCAAAGGTTCAATATAAGCACGCGACCCACCGGGGATAACATACCACTGAGGACGGTTTTTTATGTCGAGTAAACCATGGTTTTCAAAAAAGCGAATGAAGAAGGGCAGCCCGAACTCTTCTGTCTCTGCTAAAGAGGATGACCAGATGGCGGCTCCCATTGGCAGAATATAGTGTTCACAGAAATTACGACTGAAACCTTCCTGTCGCAGAAACTGACCGAGTGTGATGTCAGCAATATTGTCACTGGCATAAAGCTGTTTACAGCGTTTGTTAAACCTGAGAATGTCCCGAATCAGTTGCCAAAAGCCTGGTGATAGCAAATTCCGGCGCTGGGCGAAGAGCGTGTTCAGGTTGTGGCCGTTGTATTCCAGCCCGGTTTGTTTGTTTTGCACAGAAAAACTCATCTCTGTCGGCTGGCGACCCATACCAATTTTATTGAGTAGTGCAAGAAAGCGGGGGTAGGTGCGATTGTTGAAAACAATGAAACCGGTATCTACAGCCAGTTGATCACCATCAAAATTGACATCCATGGTTGCCGTGTGACCCCCCAGCCGGCTGTCTTTTTCGAAAACAGTAACTTCATGATCGGTTGATAACAGGTATGCAGCACTGAGTCCTGATATGCCGCTGCCAATAATGGCAATCTTTTTCATGCTTTATCCTTGTTAAAAAATGACTGCCATAACTTTTCCGGTAGCAGTTTGAGTAACCGGATGATAAAAATAAAGCGCCGGGGAAAGGCAATCAATGATTGCCCCCGGCAAAGCCCCTCGCGGATTCTTTTGGCAGCGTCATCACTGTTGATAATCATTGGCATTTTAAAGGAGTTGCTGGCAGTCAGCGGGGTTTCCACGAAGCCTGGATGAATAAGGCTGACTCCGATATTGTGAGGTTTCAGATCAATTGCCAATGATTTTGCAAAATAGTCCAGTCCCGCCTTCGAAGCACCATAGGCTTCAGCCTGTGGAAACGGTAAATTGGTGACACTGGAACTGACAAATGCCAGTCTGCCACCGGTATTGATTTTCGGGATCAAGGCTTCTGCTAAATAGGCAGGTGCCAGTAGGTTGACTTTAATGACGCGCTCAAACAAGGCGGTGTCGAAGTTCATTACATCCTTGACATATTCACAGTCGCCCGCATTTAAAATAGCCCAGTCAATGGTCAGTTCATTGGGTATAGCTTTGGCGATAGCTGTTTTATCGGTGATGTCAAAACAGAGGGTCATCACGCCAGGTAGTTCCTTTGCCAACTGATCCAGCTTATCCTGCGAGCGTCCACAGGCAATCACCTGTTCACCTTTGGACATGCACTCGATTACGAGAGACTTGCCAATACCGGATGTGCCTCCGGTAATGAGAATGGTTTTATCGTTGTCTCTGTTGTTGTCTGACATATTGAGCCTTCAGCTACTGGTGAAGTTTCTTAACACTTAATACGCTACCGCCAAAGTTATGGATCAATCGTATAGGCTGAAAAATCACCCTGAAATGATGACTGAGTCTTGCCAGCTATATTAATAACTGTGACAACAACCATCACAAAAAAAGCGGATCAGTAATGACTGACCCGCCCGCGAGGAAGAGGCTGATGTCGCCGGGTTTAAGGAGTATTAACCGGGGTTAATAAATAAAGTATCCCAGTGGGTTTACCAGCCGGTTGAATCCTTTGGTGAAGTGCTGGGCATCGTTGGACACGGTATAGCACAGACAGCCGGTATCCGTTTGCGGATTATGGGTATGGTTGCTGTCAAGCATGAGGAAGTCACCGGGGCCATAGTCGTCAAATTCATCTTTAAAATGCCCCTCAAGAATGAGAGTCAATTCAAAGCCTTTGTGTGTATGTTCCGGAACGCCTCCATCGGCTTCCATCAGGAGCAAGCTGGCGCGAATATCACCATCATTCATGCCGAGACGGCTGCGTGAGAGCCTGCCAAGGCTACTCCATTTACCCAAAGGAATATTGACCAGTGCCCTGGGTAATTCGAACTGCTTGCCTTGAACCTGAATGGTTTTGCTTTGATTTTCTGATGCCATATCCTGCTCTTCATCTTTGGTGATCTGTTCGATCATGGCATCCATGCTGCTCATACTGCGATAGCTGCAGGCTTCTGCATTCTCAGTTCGGCTGTCAAGTGCGCTGAACCCGTCAGTCGCTGCTTGTTTTGTGTAGGATTGAACGGTCTGGGCGCAGGAGCTGCACATTTCACAGTGGATAGAAGCAGCAGCGGCCAATGAGGCCGGAAGATCGCCCGTCGCGAAGGACTGCAAAAATGCATTGTCGGGGTGATACTTAATCATGCTTTTCTCCAATGTGATGCTTCAATTTTGTCATTGCCAGCCTTAACCTGGACTTTACGGTGCCAAGGGGGATACCCAGTTTCTCTGCGATTTGTGATTGACTGAGATCCTGGTAGAACATGCTTTCAACTACCTGCTTTTGATCATCTGGCAAATTATCAATGCCATTTTGAAGCTCCCGATCAGCCAGGTGGTCACGAAAGGGCTCCAATGATGAGTCCTCTTCCGCGTTGTCAATATGCCCCCACAGGTCGTCACTGAGGTTATCTTCTTTGTTGGCGCTGATTCTGCGTAGCATGTCGAAAGACACGTTACGCATGATGGTATACACCCAGGTGGTTGCCTGGCCTTTGGCCGAGTCAAACAAGTGGGCTTTACGCCAGATGTTGGTCATGGTTTCCTGAACCACATCATTGGCAAGGGTCTCGCTGCCAAATTTACTCAGTGAAATGTGGTAGATGCGAGGTGCGAAGTAGCGAAACAGGTCAGTGAACGCTGATTTATCGCGTTCAATGCCGACCAGCTCGAGCCAGGAAGCAAGTTCCGTTTTGCAGGGATCATCACTCATCCTGTTGAATTTAATGGGATGACCCGCTTTTGGCAATCGAATTGCGCGTTCAGCGTGCATTTTTCATAGTCCCGCCTACCTGTTAACTGACATCTGCGTTCTGATTTGTAGGGTAATACGCACAAGTGCGGTAGATGGATCATTTTTGGACGATGAAATTCTTTGTACTCGCTTTAGATCACTAATTATAACAGGCACAATGTATGACATGTGGCGGAGTGCGTCAGCTAGTGTGATTTAAAAATAATAAATACAATGAGATAGGGTGTTTTAGTAGGATTTTATGAGCTGGTCAGGAGTTCATCAAAGCCATACGCGTGAACTGCAAATTGCAGCCGTTACTGCTGCTGTTGCAATAGCTCTTGCCTTTCTGATGTATCGCCTTGAGCCTGGGATAGGCAGATTCATTACCGAAAGTACTTACCTGGTGCTTCATACCGTATTTGAACTGATCACCATCAGTATTGCGTTCATGATCTTCACAGTGTCATGGCAGGCCCAGCGCAGTCATGGCAGTAAAGCTGTGAAATGGGTCGGGGCCATGTTCCTGGCAGTGGCTACCCTGGATCTGGCTCACCTGGTTTCATTCCCGGGCTTGCCATTCATGCAGGGAGCTGAGCAAGCCAATATTAGTCAAGACTTCCGAACTGCTGCCAGGTTATTTGCTGCTGCCGGTTTGCTGGGACTGGCAGTACTGCCGGCTTCGCAAAAAAGAGGGGCGCCGTGGTTTTATTACCTGGCCCCAACCCTGGCTCTGGTATTTATTACTTTTGCCCTTGTTATTGTTCGCCCCTCCCGCGAAGCTTCTGTCCTGGCCGCTGATCAACGTCAATCTCTTCTGACGCTAGCCGAATTCATCATGTTAACCGTTTATCTGGTGGCGGCTGCCTATTTTATTCGTGGTACACGGTCCGCTCGCAGGTATAACTACTCCGCCCTGGCACTGGCTGTAGTTCTGACCACAGTCAGCGAAGTTTTTTTCATGATTTACAACCAGATGGATAGCTACTTTGCGCTAACCGCACATGTGTATAAAGTACTGGCTTACCTGGTGCTGTATCGGGTGCTTTTCGTTGAAACGATTCAGAAGCCCTGGGCATTATTACGCCGATCCGAGCAGCGCCTGGAGGCGACATTAAATGCCCTGCCCGATGTCTTGTTTGAACTGAATCACGAAGGATACGTTCTGGACGTGCGTGCCGAGAGGCAGACTGGACTCGTTGACGCCTTGGCGCGTTTTCTCAATAAAAGCCTTGCTGAGGCGCTGCCTGAACAGGCCGCTAAAGTCTGTGCGCAGGCCATGCAAGCCGCTATGGAATCAGGCTATGCCAGAGGATACATGATTCAATTGAACACATGGCAGGGCGAACGGTACTTCTCTCTTTCTGTCTCCTATCTTCAGGCCGGGCAACTTGATGAAGGCCGGTATTTGATACTCGCTCGTGACATTAATGAGTCGATTAGTCACCAGCGACAATTACAGCACGAAGCCCGGCTTAATGAGGGGTTGCTGCAACTGGCGCGTAAAGTATCTACTCAGACTGAGCTCGATATACTGAGTTTCGCTGTTGAGCATGCACGTTATCTCACAGAGAGCCAACAGGCATGTCTCTTCGTACTGGGCGAAAACAGCGGTTTCAGGGATGTTGTGTTTAGTGGGGGCAGCATTGATGTGCCCGAATCTTTTTTGGAGAGCGCTCTATCTGCAGTTGACCCCTTGATTCTCAATGAGCCGGGTACGGAGCTGTCAGATAGCCATGCGAGTGGTATTGACCGTGTGATTTGCCTGACGGCAAGGGAAGACGGGATAGCCAGATTATTATTTTGTGTTGTTAACAAGCCTGATCAGTATGGAAAAAGAGATTTGGAGACGCTTGAAATTCTTGCTGAGGCTGTTTGGCAGTCCATACGTCGTAAACGTCAGGACTCTGCCCTGGGGAACTTATCACTGGCTTTGGAGCAGAGTCCAAACTCGGTGATGATCACGGGACTTAACGGCGCCATAGAATATGTCAATGATGCTTTTCTGCGTAACACCGGGTTTGCCAAAGACGAAGTGATTGGTGCCCAGCCCAACATCGTCAAATCAAACAGGAATCCTCCTGAAGTCTATCATCAGATGTGGGACCTGCTGATGCAAGGCAAGCCCTGGCAGGGAGACCTCATTAACCGGCGCAAGGATGGCAGTGAAATACCTGAGCGGGTCCTGATTTACCCGGTTAGGGATAATGATGGCAATATTATTAATTACATCTCTCACAAGGAAGATTTAAGTGCGCTGCGAGCCGCTGACGAGAAGATAGAACAACTGGCAAATTATGATCACCTGACTCAGTTACCCAACCGGGACATCCTCGATCAACAATACAGGCACGCTCTGAATATTGCTCGCGAGTACCAGGAATCGATCGCTGTCTTCTGCCTGAACCTGGATAATTTCAGGGCGATTAATGATGCGCTGGGTCAAAGTGCTGGCGATGAAGTACTACGACTGGTTGCCAGCCGGTTGCAGCTGGCACTGGCGGTGCGTGATATTGTCACCAGACAGTCCGCAGATACCTTTGTTGCGATGTTGCCCGGTGTCGGTCGCGAGCGAGCGGCTACTATTGCCTCCGGGTTGCTGAATGTCATTGAGTCGCCGCTCTGGGTTCATGACAGGGAGCTTAATCTGACGGCCTCCGTTGGCGTTGCGCTTTATCCGGGAGATGGTGAAGCGCTGGAAATACTGTTGATGAGAGCTGAAGCGGCCATGTTTGAGGTTAAAGCATCGGGGCGTAACAGTATCAGGTTTTTTGAGCCGAAAATGCGATCGCAAACGAGCCGCTTTCTGGAGATAAGTAATCACCTCAAGCACGCGATTGATAACAATGAACTCGAGCTGGTTTATCAACCCCAGTACAGTTTTGCGGAGCAACGGGTTGTGGCGGCAGAGGCCCTGTTGAGGTGGAATGATGCCGAGCTCGGCCGGATTTCGCCCGCTGATTTTATCCCGGTTGCAGAAAGTAATGGGTTTATTATTCCGATTAGTGACTGGGTGGTGAATACAGCCAGTCGACAGTTGGCTGAGTGGCGTTCGCAAGGCTTAAGTGATCTGGTATTGGCTATCAACCTGTCAGCAGTGCAGTTCCGTCAATCCGAGTTGTCCAAGCACCTGGCAGCTATCGTCTCTCGTCACGGGGTTGACCCTGGCTCGATCGAGTTTGAATTGACGGAAGCCGTTGCACTTCAGGATCCCGTATTGGCCAGTTTGACGATGCAGAGGCTTAAGAAACAGGGGTTTCATCTTTCCATTGATGACTTTGGCACCGGTTATTCATCAATGAGCTACCTGAAGCGCTTTTCCGTCGAGAAACTGAAAATTGACCAATCCTTTGTAAAAGACCTGAAGGATAGTGAGAGTGACAGGGCTATCGTAAAAGCCATTATTGAGATGGCACACAGCCTGGGCATGAAAACCATCGCAGAAGGGGTGGAAACACAGCAGCAACTCGTGATTCTTGAGGGCTACGGTTGTGATGAAATCCAGGGGTATCTATACAGCAAGCCTTTGTCAGCTAAAGATTTTCTTGAGTTTTTAGCAACTAACAGCAAAATAAGCCTGGATGGTTTAAGGCATTGATGCATAGCCGGTTTTTAGTCCTGGCCCAGCAGATCGCGTCGAATCCTTGGTGCACTGGTATCGGGTGAAAGCCAGATATCGGTAAACAGCTTGCCGAACCTGGCATCTTCAATGGCACCAATGACCGTTTCGTTGTGATAGAACTGACTGCTGTCAGGTGAAACCTTAATGGTCAGACTGTCACCCTTTTCTATATCCGGCCACATATCCTGCAGTACAGGCGCATATTGCGTTATCGTGGATTCGGGCACTTCCAGGTGCTGCCACTGATCCTGGGTCAGATCAAGCAGGCGTGTTGCGCTGACATTGCGGTGATACTCGATAGTCAGCGCGTACTGTTCGGTGCCCTGGTGATAGGTCCCTGTGTCGCTGTACAGAGCAATGTCGTAGATATCGAGAAACATGACCGAAAATTCGGCTTCTCCCACTTTATTCAGATTGTTTAATGGACTCGCAAGGGCAAAAAAGACAATTAACGGCAACATAATGACCTCAGCTTATGATTCTGGACAGAGTTCAGGGGGTGTTGCATTCTGGATAGGGATACGTGAAAAAATTTCCAGCAAAATGAACCAGGTAACTGCAAAGACAGCGAAAGTCGCAGGTAAGCCGAGCCCTAGCTCCACATTACCGAGCTGGCTGCCCAGCAGATAGCTTGATGGCGCCCCCGTGAAGGCAACCAGGGTTCTCAGCAACCGTGAGCGGCGCAGGATAGCCAGGCTGTGATTCAGGGTAGTTGAAAAACTGAACCAGAGCGTGATCATCCACAGTGGCAGCCAAAATGCGGCTCCCTCAAACGTCAGCACGCCACTGGCGATCAGTAATGAGTCGGAAGCCGCACCGACGGCAACAACGCTGGCCATATAGCGCAACTCCTGCAGGGACTCTCTTTGCAGAGCAATATGTATCACTACCCAGGCCAGGGCAAAGGGTACGGCGGTATTGCCCAGCAATACCAGCCCGAACCAGCAGGCATTAAAGGCCATTGCATTTACGATGAGTTTTACCATTATGTTTGATATCCATGCCGGGCGTTGATAACGGGTTATAGGCTTTACGTTGTTAAGCCTCATCTGGATTGTTTATCGGCGCCAGATCAGCGAAAATAGTGCCCTTTCCTGTTTCATCCGATTTTCTGCCTACAAGACGAAAAGACATGTCCAACGCAATCAGCCAAGAGGTGGCCACGCGCCGCACTTTTGCCATTATTTCTCACCCGGACGCCGGTAAGACCACGATTACTGAAAAGCTGTTGCTATTCGGGCGCCTGATTCAGACGGCGGGGTCGGTGAAGGGCAAGCGCAATGACAAGCATGCCACATCAGACTGGATGGCCATGGAGCAGCAGCGTGGCATCTCGGTCACGTCTTCTGTGATGCAGTTTCCTTACCGTGATGCCGTGGTGAACCTGCTGGATACACCGGGACACGAAGATTTCTCCGAAGATACCTACCGGGTACTGACTGCAGTTGACTCGGCACTGATGGTGGTAGATGGCGCCAAAGGTGTTGAGGAGCGGACCATCAAACTGATGGAAGTCTGCCGCTTGCGGGATACACCCATTTTTACCTTCGTCAACAAGCTGGACCGGGATACGCGAGACCCGATTGAGGTGCTCGACGAGATTGAAACCGTGCTGAATATTCGCTGTGCACCGATTTACTGGCCGCTGGGTAACGGAAAAGGTTTTCAGGGCGTTTATAACCTGTACACGGATACCATCCATGTCTATGAGCATGGTCAGGGCAGCAAGATTCCGGAAGATAAGCGTATCCAGGGGTTGCGTAGCGATGAAGCCAAAGCACTGCTCGGGGCTTATGCAGACGACTATGCGGATGAGATTGAACTGGTTAAAGGGGCCAGTAACGAATTTGACCTGGAGGCCTACCAGGCCGGTGAGCTGACGCCGGTCTTTTTTGGTACTGCACTGGGTAATTTTGGTGTGCGTGAGTTGCTGGATGACTTTGTCCAGTGGGCGCCAGCGCCACGGGCACGAGCGACTGAGACGCGGGTTGTCCAGCCGGAAGAAGCACCATTCTCAGCCTTCGTTTTTAAAATTCAGGCGAACATGGACCCTAAACACCGCGACCGTATTGCTTTCCTGCGCGTGTGTTCGGGGCGTTACAGCAAGGGCATGAAGCTGCATCACAGTCGCCTGGGCAAAGATATCCGCATCAGTGATGCTGTGACATTCAAGGCCGGCGAACGTGAGCAGGCTGATATTGTGGTCTCTGGTGATATTGTTGGCTTCCACAACCACGGCACAATCCAGATTGGCGACACCTTTACTGAAGGTGAAGATCTGCAGTTCACCGGCATTCCGCACTTTGCGCCGGAACTGTTTCAGCGCATCCGCCTGAAAGATCCGATGAAGACCAAGCAACTGCAAAAAGGCCTGCGACAATTGTCTGAAGAAGGCTCTGTGCAGGTCTTTATGCCAATGCGCAACAATGATCTGATCGTTGGGGCCGTCGGTGTGCTGCAGTTTGAAGTGGTGGCCTATCGACTGAAAGATGAGTACAAAGTCGACTGTATCTATGAGCCGGTCAACATATTTTCCGCTCGCTGGGTGACAGCGGATGATCCGGCAAAGCTGGAAGAGTTCAAGAAAAAGGCATACGACAACCTGTCAGTTGATGGTGGGGACCACCTGACCTATCTGCCGCCAACGCGCGTTAACCTCAGCCTGATGGAAGAGCGCTGGCCCGATATTAAATTCCGTGCGACGCGAGAACACTAATGAAGTTCAAGGTTCATCAGACTGAAGGCAAGGCGCGCCGAGCGACTCTGTCATTTCCACGCGGTGATGTACAAACACCTGCTTTCATGCCGGTTGGCACCTATGGCACAGTCAAAGGTGTGACGCCTCAACAGGTGCTCGATACTGGCGCCGAGATTATTCTGGGTAACACCTTTCACCTGATGCTGCGCCCCGGCACGGATATTATTCGTGAGCATGGCGATCTGCATGACTTTACCGGCTGGGAAAAGCCTATCCTGACCGATTCCGGCGGATTCCAGGTATTCAGTCTGGGAGAGATGCGCAAAATCAGCGAAGAGGGCGTAGAGTTCCGTTCTCCGGTAGATGGCGCCAAGGTATTCCTGGGGCCGGAGTCCGCAATTGCCGTTCAGCATGCTCTGGGTTCGGACATCATTATGATATTTGATGAGTGCACCCCGTACCCGGCGAGTGAACAGCAGGCCGAGGAATCCATGCAGCTCTCGTTGCGTTGGGCCAAGCGCTGTAAAGCGGCGCATGGAGATCACGCTGGCGCGCTGTTTGGCATCGTGCAGGGAGGGATGTATGAAAACCTGCGGCTGCAGTCGCTGGATGCCCTGAAACAAATGGACTTTGACGGCTATGCCATTGGCGGACTCTCTGTCGGTGAGCCCAAGGAAGACATGATCCGGGTGCTGGATACGGTCGCCTGGAAAATGCCGGAAGACAAACCCCGTTACCTGATGGGCGTGGGGACGCCGTCCGATATTGTGGCAGCAGTCAGTCGCGGTATCGATATGTTTGATTGTGTCATGCCGACCCGCAACGCTCGCAATGGCTACCTGTTTACCAGTCAGGGGCTGCTGAAACTTCGCAATGCCCGCTACAAACGTGATACACGACCGCTGGATCCGGCCTGCGACTGTTACACCTGTCAGAACTTCAGCCGCGCCTATTTACATCACCTGGACAAGTGCAAGGAAATGCTGGGTGCTCAGCTAAATACCATTCATAATCTGCACTACTACCAGGCGCTTATGCTGGGTTTGCGTCAGGCCCTGGAACAGGGTAGATTTACGGCCTTCACTGAAGCGTTTTATCGGCAGCAACGCGTGCTTGCCGAGTCACCGGACGCCTGATAGAAGGCGATAACTCGGTAAAAAGGCAAAATAGCGACAGGAATCAGTTACGAGCCATTGAAATCAGCAATCAGTGGCCATACTTAATAAACAAGAACGCAATCGAGCCAGACCATCAAGAACAGTAAATATAAGAGATAAACAGAGAGAGTATTATGGATTTTTTAATCAGCACAGCACATGCACAGCAAGCCGGGGGCGGTGCCCAGGGTAGTGCCATTTTTAATCTGCTATTTATCGGCGGCATGTTCGTGCTGTTTTATCTGATGTTGTGGCGTCCGCAGTCCAAGCGCGCTAAAGAGCATCGTGAACTGGTTGCCGGCCTTGGCAAAGGTGATGAGGTGCTCACCAGTGGCGGGATCCTGGGTAAAGTGACTAATGTGACTGAAGAGTATGTCACCGTTGAAGTGGCTGAGGGTGTTCAGCTGAACATGCAAAAGTCAGCGGTTGCCGCCGCTCTGCCCAAAGGAACGATCAAGTCGATCTGACGAAGTCGGCAGGCTGTTAGGTCTGCTGTTGTTGAAAACGACCGGCTCAGCCTGCCTGGCAGTGACCGGTCGTGAGCTACAGGTTTAAAGTCAAATGCTGAATAAGTTCCCGCTCTGGAAGAATATCCTGGTAGTCACCGTGCTGCTGCTCGGATTGCTATATGCACTTCCCAACCTTTATCCCGATGACCCGGCCATTCAGATTTCCCACGAAAATGACCCTGTCACCCAGATCGATGTAGGCATGGCCACTGATGCACTGCGTGCGCAGGGCATCGATTATTTTGGTGATGAACTCAATGACCTGGGCGGCCTGATTCGTTTTTCCTCACTGGAGGATCAGCTCAGTGCCAAAGCGGTCATCGAAGACACGCTGGGTGAAGGCTACATTGTCGCTCTGAACCTGGCGCCAACCACACCTGATTTTCTGCAAGGTATTGGTGCCAGCAGGATGAACCTGGGGCTGGACCTGCAGGGCGGTGTGCACTTTCTGATGGAAGTGGACATGGACACGGCGCAGCGCCGCCGAATGGAGAATATCCTCAGTAATATTCGCCAGGAACTGCGTAATGAGCGCATTCGTGCCCGGAACATGGAAGTGCTCGAAGACTACAGCATTGAATTAAGTTTTGCGGATGAAGAAAGCCGTAGCCAGGCGCGCAGCATTGTTCGAGAGGGTTTTGCTGACCTGCAGGTGATCGGCCGTGAAAGTGGTGGTGAATACCTGCTGGATCTGGCGATGACACCTGAAAGCGTCGAACAGATGCGCAGCGATACCATTACCGCTAACCAGACCAGTATCCGTAACCGGGTGGACTCACTGGGTGTATCCGAGCCTGTCATTCAGCAGCAAGGGCCAAACCGCATTGTGGTCGAATTGCCAGGTGTACAGGACACGGCCCAGGCAAAACGTATTCTGCAACGTATTGCCACATTGCAATTTCACCTCTCTGCTGAAGTGGGTGCTCCCTCGGCAAGTTATGAAACCTATGAATATCAGGGAACGCCGGTCAATGTGAATAACGACGTTATTCTGCAGGGTGACCGGGTCTCAAATGTACGCTCCTCACTAGACCAATATGGTCAGCCACAGGTTGTCATCAATCTGGATGCACAGGGTGGGCAGCAGTTTAACCGGGTCACGCGAGAGAATATCGGTCAGCCGATGGATATTCTGCTGATTGAAACCCGCACTCGCACGGTTATGACAACGGATGAGAACGGCAATCAGGTGGAGGAGCAGGAGAGCTATGAAGAGCGTAGCCTGATCAGCCATGCCGTGATTCGTGCCGCCCTGGGACGTGAGTTTGTGATTACCGGTCTGAGTTCACGTGAAGCTAACGATCTGTCGTTATTGATACGATCCGGTGCCCTGGCTGCTCCAATGTATTTCGTGGAAGAGCGCACGGTTGGTCCGAGCCTGGGTCAGGAAAATATTATTCAAGGCGCTGAAGCTGTTGCGCTGGGTTACTTCCTGGTGCTGTCCTTCATGCTGTATTACTACCGCCTGTTTGGCCTGGCTGCCAACATAGCATTGATCAGTAACGTCATGTTGCTGGTGGCGATCATGTCGATTATCCAGGCGACACTGACCTTGCCAGGTATTTTCGGTATTGTATTGACCATCGGTATGGCGGTAGATGCCAACGTACTGATCTTTACCCGGATACGTGAAGAGATTGTCGCCGGGATGTCGCCACAGAACGCTATCTCTGCTGGTTTTGATCGGGCATTCAGTACGATTCTGGATGCCAATATCACTACCTTCCTGGTGGCAATGGTGCTGTTCACGGTTGGTACCGGACCGGTAAAAGGATTCTCGGTTACGCTGATGGTGGGCATTATCACGTCGATGTTCTCGGCGATCATGGTGACGCGCGCAGTCGTTAACCTCATGTACGGTGGGCGGCGGGTGACATCCCTGTCCATTGGACCTTTTATTAAATCCTGAAAACGGCTAGTCGTCACCGAGTAAGGTTAGAGTAACGTTATGGCATTATTAAAATCAGATTTAGACTTCATGAGCGCCAAACGTCGGCGTATCACCAGCATGATTTCAGGTACTATGCTGATCATCGCGCTGCTGTCTTTGGCGATTAACCGCTTTGAGTTCGGCCTGGATTTCACCAGCGGTACGCTGATTGAAGTGGGATACGAACAGGCAGTTGATCCAGCCGACGTTCGCCAGCAACTGGTAAATTCCGGTTATGAAGAAGCTGTCGTGGTGACCTTCGGGTCAGATCGCGACCTGCTGGTTCGCCTGCCGGTGGAAGCCGGTGAGGATGATCTGGCTGCAGCCAGTGCCGCCTCCACGCTGGGGGTGGAAGTGCTGGAGGCACTGCGCTCTGCCAGTGATCAGAATATTGAGATGCGCCGCTCTGAGTATGTTGGACCTAAAGTTGGTGCTGAACTTGCTGAGAAAGGGGCATTGGCGCTGCTGGTGGCACTGGGTATTGTCATGATGTACGTGGCGATGCGCTTCCAGTACAAGTTTGGTGTGGCGGCTGTGCTGGCATTGATGCATGACGTGATTGTCGTGCTGGGCGTGATATCCCTGTTCCACCTGACCTTTGATCTGACGGTGATGGCAGCCCTGCTGGCGGTCATCGGCTACTCGTTGAATGATACGATTGTGGTATTTGACCGAGCCCGTGAAAATTTCCGCACCATGCGTACCAATGATCCTGAAGTCGTTCTGAATACAACGTTGAATCAGGTCATCAGCCGAACCTTTGTGACGTCATTAACCACCATGCTGGCCTTGTTCTCAATGCTGATCATTGGTGGTGAGTCGATACGAGGTTTTGCGATTGCACTGATTGTCGGTGTTGGTGTCGGTACTTACACATCATTGAATATCAGTTGTAATTTCCTGATGCGCCTGAAAATCCAGAAGGAAGACCTGGCGGTACCCGTCAAGGAAGGCGAAGAAGTCGACTCGATGCCTTAATGCCTGGCAAGAGTCAGGGAGAGCCGGTCTGGCGCAAAGCCTGGCTTTGTGCCAGACCAGGACCGCGACACAGGTCACGTGTATAGATTGTATAGGTGGCATTGCTGGTAGCGGTTAACAGGACCGAAAACAGGCTCTTGCCAGCCCCAGTATTGTTTTAACATCATCACGGGTCGCCGCAATCTGGCGCTGCTCTTCCAGCAGGTCGCTGAGAATTTCTGTATTGGTTAGCGGGTTGGCTAGCACGGCCCGGAAGACAATAATGTCGTCCCCATCATAAAGCGCCGGATTCAGGCGGGTGCGGGACACAAAGGATTTACCCAGGCCTCGCTGGATTTTCTGGATGCGCTTGGTGGCCTTGTTCAGTTCTTCATTTACTGCTCTTTGCAGGCTCTCTGGAGCCTGTGCCAACGCTTGTGCGATATCGGCCGGGACATACCGGTAGGTCAGGATATTGAGTTCAGGCTCACTGACTAGCTCAAAGTCATCACTTTCCCTGATCATTTGCGCGAAGGCACGGGCCTTCTCTATGCCCTGATCAATTAGCAGCTCATATCCCTGACGGCCAATAATATGCAACCCGGAGTGAACCAGGATCGCCATGCCGGGCCTGGAGCCTTCTACTGTATGACTCCCCAGATCTTTGGAACCCTTACGGATAATATACTCCGCGTGGTGTTCCACACTGGTCAGGGTTTTGGGATCACGGAATACCGCGATACCCGCGCCCATTGGGACATATAGCTGTTTATGAGCATCCAGGGTGACTGAGTCCGCCCTTTCAATTCCTTTGAGCAAGTGGCGGTGGGTCGAAGAGAAGAGTGTGGGACCACCCCAGGCAGAGTCGACATGAAAATGTATACCCCGTTCCGCAGCAATGTCGGCCATGGTGTCCAGCGGGTCGACACTGCCCGTTTCAGAGGCGCCGGCAATACCGACAATGGCCATGACACGAATATTCTGGCGTTTCAGCTCGTCGCACTTGCTGGCCAGGAGGTCAGTACGTACCTTATTTCTGTTATCTGTGGGTATGGCAATCAGAGATCGTCTGCCAATACCTAAAATGTCAGCGGCTTTCCCCAGCGAATAATGTCCACGTTCCGAGACCAGGATTGCCAGGCCCTGGTAGCCATGATGTTGCATGCCTGCTAACAGACCATCCTGACCCAGGCCGCGAAAATCACCACCGGGAGGCAGGGCATTGTTGCGAGCCGCCCACAGAGCGGTCAGGTTAGCGATGGTTCCACCGGAACAAAAGCTGCCCAGCGCATGTGCCCGGTCATGCATCCAGTGCTCATAGAAAGCTTCGTCGTTGTCATAGACCAGTTTGTGAATCATGCCTACAACCTGGCGCTCCATGGGAGTAAAAGCCTTTGAGGTTTCGACTTTTACCAGATTCTGGTTGAGCGCCATCATGATACGAGACAGTGGCAGCATGAAATAGGGCAGGGCCGAGGCCATGTGTCCAACAAAGCTGGGTGCAGAAATATGCACAGACTGGGCAACCAGTTTGTCCATGACGAACTGTATTTGTTCAGAAACAAAAGTCGGGTGCTCTGGGATTGCAGCAGAATCAAAGTCACTTTCAATATCTGCCAGGTCGCGTTCTGAAGCGACAATATGCTGCTGGAGAAACCCCGCCAGGTCCTGCGATAACGACTGGTCAATGCGCCCTAACGTGGAGTCAGGTGCTTCCGGTACAGTAAAAATACGGTATAAGGAATCCAGGCTAGCCCTGGCCAGTTTTTTGTCATCACTCATTCTGGGGCCTGCTAACTCTCATGCAATTATTACAGTTGGAGGTCATTTTTGGGGTCAGCAATGCCGCAGGACCTCACTGTCCAACAGGGTGCGCAGTATAGAGTAAATGTTCGGATAGTAAAATGCTCACAGGACGGGCAGTGTTAGCAGCAGGTTGACAGGTGAGGCTCTCAAGGGCAACATCAGCGAATTAATGGTGAATCGTTCATACGCATATGAGTGAATATCAAGGCTTAGGCTGTCTTTGCAATACAACTCGACGCAGTATTCGCAGCCATGTGATTAAAGCAGGTCACTTAAACCTTCTGGTTTTACTGGCTATGCTGCTGTGGCTGACTGCCTCTCCGGTTCATGCCCAAAACGCCGGTTTTAGCGGCACCGATCAATTACCCAGGCCTGCAGCCCTGGAACCTGCCATTCGTTTCTGGACACGGGTTTATACCGAAGCTGATACCAACAGCGGCTTTTTGCATGACGCGGTCAACCTGGCTGTTATATATCGCAAAGTCGACTATAACCGAAGGGAAATTGAAGCGTACCGCAACCAGATTCGCCAGGATCTTCAGGTATTGGCCAGCGGCAAGCGCGATGGCCTGACGCTGAATCAGCAACAGGTGCTCGATGCCTGGCCGGACGGGGTCGACAATGCGACCCTGGCGGAAGCGGCCGGCAATGTTCGTTTCCAGCTAGGACAGTCTGACCGGTTTATTGCCGGATTGATCCGCTCTGGCGCTTACCGTGAGCATATTGAAGAGGTCGCTGCTGAGCGTGGCCTGCCGATAGAGCTGGCAGCATTGCCTCATGTTGAATCCTCTTTTCATCCCGGCGCTTGGTCGCATGCTGCGGCCGCTGGTATGTGGCAATTTATCCGAACAACCGGTCAGCGCTTTATGCGCATCGACAATGTGGTTGATGAACGCATGGACCCTTATACTGCCACTTATGCGGCAATGAGCCTGTTAGAGTACAACTATAACCTGCTGGGTAGCTGGCCTTTGGCTCTGACTGCCTACAATCATGGTGCCGGAGGGTTGGCTCGCGCAGTGCGGGCAACAGGGACTGATGATATCGCAACCATTATTTCGCAGTACAAAGGCCCATCATTCGGTTTTGCTTCGCGTAACTTCTATCCGCAGTTTCTGGCGGTGCTGGATGTAGAGCGGCGTGCCCGGGCTCTGTTCGGGGTGCTGCATCTGGATGTGGCACCAGAGTATCTTTCGTTTGAACTGGATACCTACGTTGAAGCCAATGTGCTGGCCGATGCGCTTGGCGTCAGCATGGATCAGCTCAAATTTGACAACCCGGCATTGCTGGCTGTGGTCTGGGAGGGCGGAAAACGGATCCCCAAAGGGTACTCCGTTAAAATTCAACGCAACTCGGTACGTGGCAACTTGCAGGCTAGACTGAGCGAAATCCCTGATTCGCAGCGTTACACATTCCAGACGCCGGATATAAATTACGTCGTCCGCAGTGGGGATAGCCTGTCACTCATCGCCAGCCGTTTTGATACCTCCGTAGATCAACTGGTGTCACTTAACCGGTTACGGGACCGGCACACCATCCGCGTCGGACAAACGCTGTTGCTCCCGCATGATACAGATATGCTCACGCATACACTGGCCAGTAATGATGAAGCGGTTATCGGTGATGAACAGGTTGCTGCCAATGTCAGTAATTCATCAACGGCATCACTGTCTGGCGAAAATGAATACATAGTCCGTTCCGGTGATACTGTTTCTGGCATTGCCCGTCGATATGGCATAGATTCAGCGGCGATCATTGCTCATAATGGACTCGACAGCCGGGGCCGGATTGCTGTCGGACAGGCCTTGCAGTTACCGCTGAACCGACCTGATACTCCTGAGCCTCAGTTCTCTAGCGTCTTTCCGGATGAAGAAGCCCGTCAGCCGTTATTGATGCCAGCCAGTTATCGCCAGCAAAGCGATACAGTACCGGCCGCCGAAAACGAAGTGCTGGCAATAGAGTCGGATACGGTGAACGTAGAGGAGAGCAATGAGTTGGCTGAGGTTGCGCTGACGGCGGACCCCAGTGATTATTCTATTGCTGGCGATGGCAGTATCGAGGTGCAGGCATCTGAGACACTGGGACACTACGCTGAATGGCTCAATGTCAGCGCTCAGGAACTGCGACAGCTCAACGGCATGCGCTTTACTGACCCGGTCATCATTGGTCAGCGACTCAACGTAGATGTGGCCAGTCTGGACCAGGATGCGTTTGAGCTGCGACGTCGTGAATATCATTTGCAGCAACAGCAAACATTTTTCAAACAGTATCGTATTCGCGACATCAGTCGCCATGAACTGTCGGCGAATGAATCCATTTCCCGGCTGGCTCGCCAGCGTTACTCGGTGCCTCTCTGGTTATTACGACAATACAACCCTGACCTTGATTTCAGTCGTGTCAGGGTTGGTCAGACCATCGTGTTCCCCGTTGTTGACCGTATTGATGGTGCTTGATTAATTATTGATACCCGCAATGGCATCGGATAACAGCCCCACTGTCAGCGCATAACGAAACGCAGGGTTGTATCGCATAATGGAGCAGAAGTTGCGATAGACCAGATACCCTTGATCATCCCCTTCGTCCGCTATTAATAATGCAGCGGGAAGATTGCGTGCGGGCAATGGTGAACCATCGGAACGGCGGACGCCCAGTTGCTGCCAGTCTTCAAGTGGGCGCCAGGCCCCCATCGTACGATAGGAACGGCAAGTGCTCTCTGGTGTCATGCCCGCACTTTGCGGTGCCGGCAATGATTGCTCTCCTCCTGATGGCAGGCTGACCGGTCGCCCCCAGGTCTGATCATCACGCCACCCCGTGGACTTGAGGTAGTTGGCTACCGTTGCAATAACATCCGGGCCCATGCTCCAGAGGTCAATTTTACCGTCTTCATCATGATCGACTGCGAGATTCAGATAACTGCTGGGCATGAATTGAGCGATACCAAGCGCTCCGGCCCAGGAGCTTTTCATCATTTCCGGTGTGGCAAAACCCTTGTCGACAATTTCCAGTGCAGCCAGCAGTTCACGTCGGAACATGTCGCCGCGCCGGCCATCAAAGGCCAGTGTTGCGATAACACTGAACAGTGGTTCCGTAATGGGGAAGGTGCCGTAGTTACTCTCCAGGCCCAGTATGGCGACAATAAAGCGCGGCTGGACGCCATACTCAGCAGCGACCTCCCGGATCATGCTGCCCTGGGTCTGCATTAAGTGCCTGCCAGCTTCTATCCGGTTGGTATTAACCCGCTGCAGGTAGCGATCGTAGCTGTTATCGAATTCTGCCTGGCTACGGTCCGCAGCTACGACCCGGCGTTGCTGTTGAATGGTGGGTATTACCTGTTCCAGCGTGTTCTCGCTAATACCCGCAGAGAGGGCTTCTTCCCGAAACTCTGTCAACCATGCCTGGAAAGCAGCTTCTTGCTCAGCACTGTCAGGTTCTGCCCCTGTGTCCTGAGCAAGGACAGCAAGCGGGGCAGTGAAGGTGGCCATGATCAGGCAGAATGAGCAGGTAAAAGTAAGCAGAATGGAAAGTGGACGGGGCGTTTGCGATGAGAACATGAAGTTTTCTGGTCCTTGATTCGGGTGATAGGGGCTGATTATAGCAGTTTGTTCAGGTGATCCAGCCAATCAGCTCGGCAGTGACTTGCCCGAACAGCAGTCAGGTCAACAGCGGGCAGGGCTGATGATGATGCCTGCCGGGCTGCCACAATGCCAAGAATCCGCTCAGTGGCCGATGCCGCCTGTTGTTCAATAACTCCGCTATTATCATAACGGTAGTCGGGGGGGATAAATTCCGGGTAGGCCAACGCATCAGGCACAACAGGCAGGCAGCCCATGATGCAAGCCTCTTGAACTGAAAGTCCCTGGAAGTCATGCAATGCGGTGGAGAGCACAATGTCCGCTTCGCTGAGCTGCTGCAGATAATCATTCCGGTTTTCCAGCCAGCGGTTAATGCCTGGCGTTATCTGTTGCGACTGGTAGTGACTTTCCAGCAAGGAGTCGAGCTCGGCAAACTCATCAGGGCGCTGCCTGAAGCGCTGGCCCAGCAGGTGCAAACGAAAAGGCAGATTACTTTGTACCAAACGTTGCACGATGGCCAGCAGCAGGGCAGGACCTTTGTCGAATTCATGGCGATGATTCCAGACAATTTCCAGCGGACTGGTATCAGTCGGGTGGGAACTCTGTACATGAGGGGTAAGGGTGGTAGGGGGCATCAGGGGTGAGCTCTGGGCGTCCGGTGCGCGAGCAGATAAAGCGGCTTCAAACAATGAGTCGGGTAGCGGCACTGGCTGGACTTCCGACTTGCGAGCCATTAATTGACAGATACCCGCTGGCACATGGTCCGGTAATTTCCGTAACAACTGTTCGCAACCACTGAGGAAACTTTGGAAGTTCCATTGGCTGTTAAACAGCACCTGGTCTGCACATAACGCGCTGTAAATGCTCAGCATGGCAGCCTCAACGGATTCGGACGGAATGCCTTGCGCGGATGTTGGCTCGCCTCGCTTGCCTTTCCTGCTCGGTTTGTCGTTCGGTCCGGTTTTCATGCCGTTTGCGGGATAGGCAAACTGGTTCTCATGAAAGTACACTAGAGCAGGGACGGCCGTGAGTGCAGGGACGAGTCCGCGTAAGCCACTCAAATCAGTCAGTGATGTACAGACCAGCAAATCAAAGTGACGGCTGAGTATATCCTGTTGCTCAAAGGCCCAGCTAAGGCTGTTGCCCCGCACTCGCCATGAAAAATAACGGGGTGGCAAAGTCAACACTGTCCAGTCAAACTCTGGAAACATGGCGACAAGGGTCAACCGCCACTGCTGGTGGCTATAGGCATCGTAAGGGCTGAGGAGCAGTATCTGGCGCCGGACCGTGCGTGCGCGCGCAGCGGGTTTTTTGGCAGGATGGGGGATAGTCATGCGATTTTCACAAGTAATGAATCAGGGAATGATGTAATGCAATCTAATGATGAACAGTATCTGGGTCAATCGGTAGAGCAGATTCTGCAAACACTGCCGGCAAAAGTGAGCTCAGCGGTGAGTTACTGGGCTGAACATGCGCCAGATGCACCGGCAATCAGCGATCACCTGGGGCGTGACTTTAGCTATCGGGAGCTGGCCGGAGAAATCAGTGAAAGTAAGGCTTTTCTTGCTCAACAAGGTATTGAGGCCGGTCATCGTGTCATGCTGGTAAATGAAAATTGCGTACCATTGCTGGTGGCGATTCTGGCACTTAGCGAACTGGGTGCCTGGCCCGTCATCGTCAATGCCCGTATGGCCGAGGATGAAATTGCGCGAATCGCTGGACATTGTCAGCCTGTGGCTGAGCTGTTTTTTCTCGATTCCGAAGCTGCCAGTCGTCACTGGAAACGACTGGATACCTCAGGCGTGACCGATACGATTTCCCTGGGTGGCGGCCAGGCAGGCATGGTGATGCATGACGCCAGTGACTCCGGTATTGAGCCAGAGCCAGGGATGGAAGACGTGTTTTGTCTTATCTACACCACAGGCACTACGGGGGCGCCAAAAGGGGTGATGCTCACGCATCGCAATATCATGTTTATTGCCGCGATCAGCGGTGCGTTGCGTGGTCTGAGTCAACAGGATCGTATTTATCTGGTGTTGCCGGTCTCGCATGTCTTTGGCCTGTCTGCCGTCTTTCTCTCGGCACTGCATTATGGGGCTCACTTTGTGGTGGCGGATCGTTTTGATCCTGAGATTATGACCCGGACGATTCGTGAACAGTCGGTGACCGGCATCTTCGGCGTCCCGGCCATGTATGCCAAGCTGACGGATTATATTGCCAGTGCCGGTCTGTCAAAACCGGTCGCTCCCGACCTGCGCTTTATGTATAGCGGAGGCGCACCTCTGGACCCGGCCATAAAGCAAAATGCGGAGTCGACTTTCGGTCTGCCGTTACTCAATGGTTACGGCATGACTGAAAGTGGCCCTACCATCTGTCAGGTGCGTCGCTTTGACAGGCTGGCTTCCAGCAGTGTGGGGCAGCCCTTGCCCGGGCTGGTAACGCGAGTGCTGGGAGCCGACGGCAAGGAGGTCAGGCGAGGCGAAATTGGTGAATTGCATGTGCGCGGCCCCAGTATCATGCCCGGTTATTTCCGTAATCCCGAGGCAACCCGGGCGACACTGGATGAAGCGGGTTTTCTCAATACCGGTGATATGGTCTGGGAGGATGAGGCAGGCAATCTCACTATAGCTGGCCGCAGCAAGGAACTGATTATTCATTCCGGGTTCAATGTATACCCGCCTGAAGTGGAGGCTGCGATCCTGGATCATCCTGATGTGCTGCTGTGTGCGGTTGTGGGTGAGACCGTGCCAGGGAATGAAGACGTGGTTGCCTGGGTACAACCCCGGCCGGGTTGCCAACTGAGTGAGGCGGGCCTGCTTGCTTTTTTAAAGCCCAGGTTAACGGCTTATAAACGACCGTCACGCGTTCATCTGGTATCGCAATTACCAACAGCCCCTTCGGGTAAAGTTCTTAAGCATAAACTGGGTAAAGCAGATTAATGTCATGGGGAATTTGGTTACTGAGTGAGTTTTTCTGAAAATTGTAAAGATTCGTCAAGAATCGTTTACTGCCGTTGCTTGCTTCATCGTGTGTAATTGTTTAGAAACAGGTAGGCAGATATAACAATAATGAGATTCGGGCACTATGAATCGAGCTCCGGCGAATCCAGCTTCGACGAACCCGGCACCGGCAAGCACGGTGATATTGGTCAGGCAATCACCCGCAGGCTCTGGTCATCTGGAAACCTTGCTTCTTCTGCGTAACAAGCAGATTGCGTTTGGGGGGACCTGGGTGTTTCCGGGCGGTTGTGTTGAGCCTGATGATTATCCGCAGACCCGTGATAGCCAGGAGCTTGTTGATACTGACAGGGCGTTCCTGGCCGCTATCCACGCAGCAACCCGGGAAACGTACGAGGAAGCCGGGTTAACCCTGTCACCAGACGCGTTATTCAGTATTGCGCACTGGACCACTCCCGCTGGATTCGCCAGACGATTTGCGACCTGGTTCTTTTTGTGTCCCGTTCATGAGCAGACTGAGGTTCGCGTCGATCAACAAGAGATACTGGATCATAAATGGGTAAGACCAACCCTGGCCCTGGCTGAACATGACGCCGGGAAACTGGCTCTAACACAACCCACTCGTCACACCCTGGAAACACTGCAGCACTACTGGAGCCTGGATACATTATGTACAGACCTGCAAGCGCGTAAAATCCATGTCTATCCGGAAAATTGTGATCACTATCGCGCGGTGAAACTCCGCAGACTTTAATTGGCCTGCTTCGCTCAAATGAGTCCGGCTGCCGTCAGATTCCCTTGCGTCACAGTGCCTGATGATGGGATAGTTGAAGAGTCGGCATTACAATAACGATGAGCTGCCTATGGGAATTTCCACTGACACAGACGTTGAAAGCGGACATCAGGTTGGCCAGATGCGGGTGACCCTGGCCGGGTTGCGTCGTCGTCAATGGTTATTGGCTCTGTTCGTTCATATTGCGGTGGCTGCCGGCGTTCTGTTGCTGGGGTTGACGGCACTCGCCGTGCTTGCTTCGGCATTACCTTCCGGCCCGCTCTGGACCGCATTGCTTATCTCCCTGTGGATTATTCTGCTGCTCGGCACGGTGACGATTGTCACTGCCAGACTGATACGCACGCGTGCTGATGACCAGGCAATCGTGCGCCAGATTGAGAAAGAATTGCCGGATTTCGAGCAACGCATTCTGACTTCCATGGAGTTTTCCAGTACGGATGACCTTGCCTCACGTGGTGTTTCGCGCCGCTTTGTGGAAAAGCTCTGGGAAGATGCAGAAGATCATCTCAAACAGCGTCATGAATTGATTCAACGCCAGGTCAGTGACAGTAGAGCACCACTATTGATTGTGGGCCTGGCCGCAGCCGGGTCTTTAACACTGGTGATGTCTTTGCTTAGTGTTGAATTCCTCCGTCTGGGGGCGGGGCGTATCGTGTGGCCTTTTGCCGGGCCAGCAACGCCTGACCTGGTCACAGATGCCACTCCGGCCCTGCCGGTTAATCTGGCAGTAGAGCCAGGGGCCATGCGGTTACAGCGTGGAGACCCTGCCAATATTTCGGTTCGTATCGAGAATGCCATCCCCACGCAAGTGACCCTCTGGGTGCAGGGCGACCAGGTTAACTGGCGCGAATTACCCATGCAGGAGCAGGGAGCCGGCAGTGATAGCGCTGTTTATGGCTATGAGCTGGCGTCAGTCGAAGATGATATGCGCTATTACGTGACCGCCAGCTTCAGTGCCGGTGTCGCGGATCCGGCGCAAAGCCAGGAGTTCGATATCAGCGTGTTTGATTTGCCGCGCGCTGAACAGATTGACCTGGCGTTCGACTACCCTGATTACACCGGACAAGAGGATGACAGCAGCGAGGATACCGGTGATGCGTTGGTACCGGAAGGCACGGAAGTGGCCATGCAGTTGCAGTTCAATAAACCGGTCGCCAGTGCATTTTTACGCCTCGAAGATGGTAGTGAACTCCCTGTTAATGTGGATGGCGACACCGGCGAGGTTACGCTGACAGCCGAGACAGATATGTCTTACCAGGTGTTTGCCAGCGATTTCGAGCAATTGCAAAGCGAAGATCCGGAGCCCTGGTATATCCGGGTGATTCCGGATATGCCGCCCGAGCTGGCCTTGATCAGTCCCGGTCGAGACCAGGATGTGATGCCCTTGGAAGAAGTGGTTCTGGCGATAGATGCCAGTGATGATTACGGATTGACGGCTTTCGACCTGCACTACAGTGTAATAGGCAGCGAAGAGCAACGGGTAAACTTCCTTCCCGAACCAGGGTTGCAGAATGTCAGCGGCAATCAATTGGTCTATCTGGAAGATCTACAGGTTCAGCCAGGCGATTTTGTCAGCTATTACCTGACACTCTCTGACAATAATGGCCTTGATGGCCCACAGGAAGTGGTGTCGGACATCTACTTCCTGCAGGTCATTCCAACAGACCAGGTGTTTCGAGAGTCGGCTGGTGGTCAACAGGGCGGCGGAGGCATGGGCGGGAACGACAGCTCGAGCGCTCTCGTGACGCTGCAGAAAGACATCATTGCGGCGACATGGAGGCTCAGGCAGCAGCAGGCCGAGTTGAGTGCTGAGCAGTTCAGTGATGATGTGGCGGTAGTGGCAACATCCCAGCGAGAGGCGATGGAACGGGCATCGATGTCGATTGATCGCCTGTCTGAGCGATTGAACTTTGCTGATGACAGTTATGGTAACGCGGTGACCTATTTGCAGCAGGCGATCGAGCAGATGGAGCTGGCGGCAACAGACCTCGATGGCGAAGCCCTGACCAGCGCCATGGCACCTGAGCAGCAGGCCTTGCAATATGTATTGCGTGCCGAAGCAGAAATTAATGAAACGGATGTTAATTTTCAGCGCACTGCTGGCGGGGGCGGTGGTGGCGGACAGCAACAGGAACGCGAAGATTTGCGTGAGTTGTTCGATATGGAAATGGGGCAGAACGAGAATCGTTACGAAAACCCGCGCCAGGCAGGTCAATCCCAGCAAGCCAGCGAAGAAGCGAGTCGCCTGGAGCAACTGGCTCGTCGCCAGGAAGGCTTGAGTCAGGCACAGCGAAACCTGTCGCGCCGCCTCGACCAGATGTCTGAAGAAGAACAGCGACGCGAACTGGAGCGGTTGCGTCGGGAGCAGGAGCAGCTGACTCAGGAGCTGGCGCAACTGGAACAGCAAATGAGCCGGCGACGCCAGGCGCAAGGTAATCAGTCCGGGCAGCAGCCATCTTCGCCAGCCAACAGCCAGGGTGGTCAACAGGGCGGTCAGAATGATGGTCTGGCTCAGGTCAGGCAGGCATTGCAGCAAATGCAGGATGCCTCAGAAGCAGCAACACCTTCACAGGCGGCGGCACGCAGTCAGCGTGCTGCGGAAAGTCTGCGACAACAACAACAGCAGTTGGCCAGTGAGGGGGAACAAGCGGGTAATCAACTGGTCCAGTCTCTGGCGCAACGTGCTGAAGCATTACGACAGCAGCAACAAAGCCTGCAAAGTGAGTTGCAGGATCTGAACCGCCAACAGGGTGTGGGGCAGTCTCGTCAGTCCAGTATGAATAACGAAGATGTGCAACGGTTGCTTAGTGAACGCCAACGCCAGCAACAGGAACTGGAATCCCTGGAAGAAATGTTACGTGCGGTGATTGCCCGTGCCGGTAATGATGAACAGGCATTGATTCGCCAGGCTCAGGAAGCCAATCGTGCCATTCGCTCGCTGGAGGAGAGAATGGAAGCCAGTGGTCGGGTGTTGCGCAACGGCATGGTTAATCTGGCTGTTGATATTGAGGAAGAAGTGGATGAGTCCATGCAGTCCCTGAGTCAGCAGTTACAGGCCTTGCAGCCAGGTGCGCCGGGTGCAGGGCAGCAGGGTCAGTCAGCCCTGCAACAGGTAGCCGGTGATGCCAGTGAGTTGCGCAACCAGCTTGAAGCATTGCGCGAAGCGTTACAGAACAACGGCCAGCAGGGCCAGCAAGGGCAACCCGGTACACAGAATGGAGAGTCTGTCGCAGACATGCGTGAGCGTCTGGCCCGGTCTCAGCAACTGGCCCAGCAGGTACGTGAGCAACTCGATCCGCAGGCACAGCAGCAAGGTGCTGGCACGCAACGGGGGCAGCGTGCCAGTCAGTCGCGTCAGCCTGGCTCTCAAACAGGTGAGCAGCCAGGTGGTCAGCGAGGTGAGGCAGCTGCACAGGCAGGCACACAGGCTGATAGTGGGAATGCCGGACAAACAGCTCGCGGAGGCCAGCAAGGTGAAGGTATGCCGCAACAGCCCTGGCAGGGCCCTCAGTTTGGTGACGCGGCGTTATGGGGTAATGCCCGGTCGGTCAGTGACGAAATCAGCCAGCAAAGTATTGAGGATTTTCTCAGCCAGCCAGAGCTGCTGGAGTCGATTCTGACCCCACTGGTGGAACTGGAGTCACAACTGAGAGCGGCCGCGGAGCTCTCGGCAGTCAGCCAGCGTTTGTTTAACGTCTCCGAGGAAGATATACCAGAGCGGTACCGGGATCAGATAGAGGATTACTATCGGGCCCTGTCAGAAAACGGAGGCAGTGCGCAGTAAAACATGAACGGGGTTAGTGGTATTCAAGGGTTTTGGCAGGCAATAGCAGAAGGGCGGCTGGTCTTCGCCAGTGGTGTACCCGTTTTCATGGTGTTATTACTTGTTGTACTTGTTCCCCTGCTGGTCTGGTATCTGTATGGGCGGACCACCCGGCCACTGACACAGAATGACCGGATTGCCCTGACCGCCATGCGCTCAATGGCGCTGGTGATGTTACTGCTGATGCTGTTGCGACCGATTATTCAGGAATGGGAAACCAATCCCCAGGAAACCTATCTCGCGATTCTGGTTGATGACTCTCAGAGCATGCAGATCAATGATGGTTCCACTTCACAACAAAGCCGTATTCAGGCGGTTCAGAACGCCTTGTCACCCTCCGTTTTATCCGCTTTGCGCGAGCAGTATCAGCTCCGGACATTTGCTTTCGGCCGGGATGTCAGGCGACTGAATTCGCCGAATGATCTGACGGCTGCAGATAACCGCTCAGATATTTCCACGGCTATCAGCCATGTTGGCGAACAGTTAGGCAGTTTGCCCCTGAATGCGGTGGTCGTCATCAGTGATGGTGGCGACAACAGCAACCTGGACCCGGCAACAACTGCTGAAGTACTGGGCGGCAGGGAGGTGCCGGTGTTCACGGTTGGTGTCGGGCAGCCGGAAGTGACCCCGGATATTGCCATCAGAAATGTACGCTCGGATGCCACACTGCTGGATAGTGAACAGGTGGATGTTGAATTGTCGGTTTCACAAACCGGTTTTGCGGCCGATGCGGTTCAGATTTCTATCTGGGATGGTGATACTCAGGTAGCATCCCGACAGGTTGCATTGGGTAATGATGGGGAGACGCGGCGTTATACCCTCCCGGTAGTGCCCGACAGAAATGCCGCGATTCGTTATGAGGCCCGCATCGAAACGTTAACCGGTGAGCGCCTGGTTGAGAACAACCGTTACCAGTTCCTGGTTGATAATAGCCTGCCGGAAACCAGAAACATTCTTTACGTCGACGGACACCCCAGAAATGAATTCAAGTTTATTCGCCGTGCACTTGATGCGGATGATGATCTGCGGCTGGCCTCTTACCTGCAGACCGGGCCAGGTCGATTCTATCGTCAGGGTATTGAAAATGCGCTGGAATTGAGCACAGGTTTTCCCGAAGACAAGGAAGCGCTCTACGCTTATGAAGGCTTGCTGATCGGTGATGTAGAGCTGGATTTTTTCTCTGAAGGTCAGTTGGGATTGATTCGGGATTTTGTGGCCGAACGCGGTGGCGGGCTGCTGGTCAGCGGCATGGTGGATGATGCCTTTATCGATACCCCGTTGTCTGATGTGCTGCCGCTTGAACTGGTGCGCAGCAACAGCCTGCCAGGACAGCTCCAGGGAGGGATTCGCCGGGGTGCCCATGCGACCGGTACTATGTTTACGCCGGTACTGACCACGGAAGGTGAATTTGCTAACGCGCTGAGGCTGGGCAGTAGTGACAGTGAGAATCGAACGCGCTGGCAGGATCTGCCAGAGCTGCAGGGCATTTATGTCACAGGCCAGGCCAAAGCCGGTGCTACCGTATTATTGGAGCACCCCGATCTACAGTATCAGCGCCAGCCTTTACCGGTGCTGGCAACTCAGCGTTATGGCAGTGGTCGCAGTGTTGCGTTGACAACGGCCAGTACCTGGCGCTGGCAAATGCTGATGCCCTCAGAAGATGACAGCCATGAACGTCTCTGGCGACAAATGGCCAGATGGCTGACAGATGAAGCACTGGCCCGGGTTGAAATTGAACTGAACCAGGAAAGCTACCATGCCGGTGATGAGGTGGATGTTTCAGTCCGTGTGCGCGACAACGTGTTCGAACTGGATAATAACGCTTCTGTCTGGTTACAGGTCACAATGCCCAATGGCGAGATTGCCGAGCAGGCCATGAGCTGGGACATTAATGACGATGGTACCTATCGCGCCACTTTGCCAGCGACAGATGAGGGAGTCTATCAGTTGCTGGTGGACGTCACATCCACTTCCGGTGATGGGGCGACACTCGAGCAACAAGGCTCATTTGCAGTCACCCCGTCCCTGCGCGAATACAACGATGCCGGGTTGGACAGACGACTGTTGCAACGCGTGGCCGGTTCGTCAGGGGGACGATATTACGAACTGTCAGAGCTGGATAGCATGTTAACGGATCTGGCCTCTGCGCCAACGCCTTATGCCCGCCAGGTTGACAGAGATATCTGGCATCATGCTTTCTGGCTGGGGTTGCTGCTGTTGATGTTGTTTGCTGAGTGGGCTTATCGACGTTATCGGGGGCTGTCATGAGCATATCAGCAGAATTCATAAGCCAGTGCCGAGTGCTCGGGATGCACAGTAAAGCATCTGTTTTCAGTGTTGTGCTGTTTCTTGCCGCCATTGCATTGCCTGCTCAAGCACAGAATGAGTTGCAAACCAGTACAAATTCACCTGACTCTTTTTCTGTCTCCGGCAGCGAACGGTTTTTACAAACTGCAGACACGGGCAAGTTTGCCCTGATCATTACCGGTGCTGCCGCCTCGCCGGAAATTCGTCAACGCTTTCGGGGCTGGACCTCGCAGTTAGATGAAATTTTACAGCGCGATTACGACTACAGTGCCGATCACGTACGCATACTGCTGGATGATGGCGATAATGTCGGGGGGCTGGGAGCCCGTGTCGCTGGCGCATCGACTGCGGATGCGATAGAAGAACATCTTCGGGACTGGCAGTCTGATATGACAGCTGGTGATTTGCTAAGTGTGTTCATGATAGGTCACGGTGCGGCTACTTTTGGTGATGCCAAATTTAATAATGTTGGCCCGGACATGACTGGCGATGAACTGGCACTGTGGCTTGAACCTTATCAGGAGCAGGACATTGTCCTGTTCAACATGACCAATGCCGGGTTTGAATTTGCCCGGGCATTGTCTGCGCCGGGGAGGATTGTTATTTCTGCCACCCGCTCTTCTGCCGAGCGATTTGATCCGATTTTTCCCCGTTATCTACTGGCCGGGCTGGAAGGGAGGCAGGCAGACCTGGATCGCAATGAGCAGGTCTCCATACTGGAGTTGTTCAATTTCGCAAGCTCACAGGTTGCTGCCTGGTATGACGAACAGGGGCGACTGCCAACCGAGCATGCCGTTCTGGATGACACGGGAGACGGCTTGTTTAGTTTGAATCCTGGGATTGAAGAATCCGATGGCCTGCTGGCCGAGGTGGCGTACCTGAATATTCTCACGCCAGATCCGGACAAACAGTCCCCGCAAGCGCCAGCAATGCTGGCTGAAGTGCAGGCGCTTGAGCGCCAGGTCATCCTGCTGAGAAATCAGAAAGCGAATTATCTTGAAGCTGAATACTGGCGCCAGATGGAAGATTTACTGATTGCACTGGCCAGAACAACGGAAGCCTATCATGACTTACCCTGATAACGCTCACAGCACCGGCTCCAGCCGCAACTGGCAGGGCTTGAAAGTCCGGCATAGCTCGCGTTCGCTGATAACCGGCATCGTGTTCGCCTGCGCTGCTGCCAATCCGTTTGCTACCTCTCTGGCACAGCCAGGCGGCAGTGACCTGGATTCACTGGAGCGGGGTCAGCAATTACTGGAAAGCGGATCGTACCTGGCTGCTGTGGAGGCGCTGGGCTCCGTGAGATCTGACCCCTGGCTACAAGATGCCACCCTGGGTCTGGCGCGTGCGCACCGTGAAGTGGGACAGTACGAGCGGGCTGAACGAGTTCTCAGTATAGCAATTGAGGAGTCAGGCGGCGCAACACTGGCTGCTCCGATAGCCACGCGCCTGGCAGAACTTTATATAGAGACTGGACGTTCCGCAGAAGCGCTGGAATTGCTTCAGGAACTGAATGATAACAGCATGCCTTCTGTCCGCGCACTGGTACGTCTGGGTGAAGTGCTGGCACTGAGGGGTAACCCGGTTGCAGCCAGGGAGCAATTTCAGCAGGCGCTGGGTCGCTATGATGCTGGGTCTGTCTATACCTCGGACGAGGTTGCCATGGTGGCACTGGCTGCCTGGGAGCTGGGGCTGTTTCATGATGCCAATGCCCTGTTTGATGAAGCAGTACGGCTGGATGATCAAAACCTGGAAGCGCTGGTACTCTGGGGTGAACTCTTCCAGCAGAAGTTCAATGATGAGGATGCGCAGCGTAACTTCAATGAAGCGCTTGAGGTTAATCGACGTTATGGGCCTGCTTTGCGCGGTCTGGCCGAGATTTCCGCGGGCGAACGCTACCTGACGCGTGCACTGGATATCAATCCGCAGGATACCATGGCGCTGACCCGCTTCGGGGCACTTCTGATTCGAAACGAGCAAGAAGCCGAAGGTCGGCGTATGCTGGAACGCGCCTTGGAGATCAACCCAGAACTGATACCTGCTTTGGCGACGCAGGCCGTGCTGGCGGTTCTGCAGGATGATGGTCAGGCTTTTCAGCAAGCTGAGCAGCAAGTTACATCTTTCAGTCCAAATAACAGCGAATTCTATACTTTGGTCGCCGAACAATTGGGTAACCGTTACCGCTTTACCGAAGCTGTGTCGCTGGCTAGACAGGCTCTCGATAACGATCCGCGCAACTGGCATGCGCACACGGTCCTGGGTGGTAACCTGATCCGCTTGGGAGAGGAAGAAGAAGGTCGGCAGCACCTTGAACTGGCTTTTGAAAATGATCCTTTCAATGTGCTGACTTCCAACATGCTGCAAGTCTTCGATGTCATGGATGAATATGCCACGCTGGAAACAGAACATTTCCGTGTTCGCATGAGTCAGCATGATGCCACGGTCTTGTGGCCCTTGATGAGCACGATGCTGGAGGACAGCTGGGATCGCCTGGTAGACAAATACGGGTTTGAACCTGAGGTTCCCGTTACCATTCAAGTGTTTGAGCGAACAGAAGATTTTGCTGTGCGTTCGGTGGGCTTGCCGGATATCGGTCCGCTGGTCGGTATCTGCTTTGGCAAGGTGATTACGCTGATCTCCCCCGATACCCTGTCCGCCAACTGGCAGGAAATTTTGTGGCACGAACTGGTCCATGTCTGGACCTTGCAAATGACCGACAACCGGATGCCACGCTGGTTGTCGGAAGGCATTTCCACCTGGGAGGAAGGCCAGGGGCAACCCGAATGGGGACGACGCCAGGGGCTGGACCTGGTTCGTGCCTATGAACAGGGACAACTGCTACCTGTCGGCGATCTGGATGCCGGATTCCTGGGTGCCAACAGTAATGCGGACCTGAGTTTTGCCTATTTTGAATCCTATATGGTGGTTGACTACATCGTTGAACGGTTCGGGTTTGAAACGTTACGCGAGCTTATTCTGGCTTATCAGGATGAACATGATGAGAACCGGATTTTCTCTTCGGTATTTGACCAGGACCTGGAAGCATTCGACGCTGACTTTCAGCAGTGGGTGACAGGTCGGGTAGAGTCAATCAATGTTTATGTGCATATGGAAGACAGTCCGGATGAAGGTACCGGGCACGGTCATGGTGTACGTGAGAACAGCAGTGCAGTCCTGGCTGAGCTCTACAATAATGAAGCGCTTCGTGATTATATGCAGTCCCGGGTCGAGGAGCAGCCGCGCGACTTTCAGGCGCATTTGCAGCTTGGTATTGTGCTGTTCCGTGAGCAGCAGTATGAACAGGCACTGGAGCACTTGCAGCAGGCACAGTCCATTCTGCCAACCTATTCTGGTTATCCCAGTCCGTCGCTGGTGATGGCGCAGGTTTATGAGGCGATGGGCAACGAAGAAGCCAGGCTGGCTCAGTTGCGTATCATGCTGGAAAACCAGCAGCACGATGCCAATACACCATTGATTCTCGCCAACCATGCTTTGGAAACCAATCAGTTGGACCAAGCGAAATATTATATTGATCGTGCACTCGCCGTGGACCCTTATCAGCCTGAAGTCCAGCGGCGACTGGCAGATTTTGCCAGTGCATCGGATGACAGCGCACTGGCTGTGCAGGCGTTTGAAGTACTGATGGCCCTGGAAGTGAGCGACCCGGTCGGCGCCAGAACAGATCTGGCGGCAGCCTATCTGGCCAATTCGCAGCGAGACGATGCAAAAAACACCGTGTTACGCGCATTGGAACAGGCGCCGAGCTATGAACGTGCCCAGCAGATTCTGTTGCAGTCAGTTGAAGCAACACCGACAGAAACAATGGGGGATGCTCAGGAGGAAACACCCTGATGAGCCGGGTAGAGCGACAGCAGGTATGGCAGGCAGGCGTGCTGACAGCACTGATCTGTTGCAGCCCGATGTTGCACGCGCAGTCCCAGGATCCCTTACAGTCCTCTCGTGAAGCGCTGAGTTTTCCACGGGATTTTGATATCACCCGTATTATGTCTGATGAGGAAGAGAGTGTGAGTCGCCGTCCCGGGCTCGGGGAACAGCCGGAATTTGTCTGGCAGCGTGGCCGGTACGAGAATTATCCGGCCGGGCGTGGCCGGCGTGGGGGGTGGTGGGATACTGATTACCCCGATGCAGAACAAAACTTTCTCAGAGGCGTGCAGCGTTACAGTCTGGTAGATACTGCCACTGACGCGACGCGAGCCATTGATCTGACAGATCCGGCTTTGTTCGAGCAGATTTTTCTGTACATGACGATGAAACGTGTACCCATTGGCAGTATTCGCAGCGGCCCGAATTTTACTGAAGCTGAGCTGCAGGCACTCAGGGAGTTTATGCTCAGAGGCGGCTTTGTGCTGTTGGACGATTTTTGGGGCGAGGCTCATCTGCAGGACTTTCAGATGGAAATGGCAAGATTATTCCCCGAACGGGAAGTTGTCGAATTGGGCGTGGATCATGAGATTTTTCATACCTTCTATGATATCACTGCCTTTCCGCAAGTCCCGGGCCGGGCGGTCACCTGGAACTACGGTCAGTTCAATCTGGACGACCCTCAGTTTCCACCGGCAGTTTATGCCATTCTCGATGATGAAGGTCGCGTAATGCTGGTTGCCAACCTGAACTCCGATATGGGTGACGGCTGGGAGCATACGTTCCATGAATACTATCCGACCTTTTACAGTAATGAAGCCTACCGGCTGGGAATTAATTATCTGATTTATGCCTTTACACATTAAAAAAGCCATCAAGAAATATTGGCCGACAGACAAGGAAACCACTATGAGCGAAAGCGACGTACAGGAAATTGATCAGGAGCAGGATCTGGCAGGTCTTGAAAATGAGGATGATCTGGCGCTGGTTGCAAGAATGCGTGAAGGACGCGAACAGCTCGTTGAGGAAATCCGTAAAGTCATTGTTGGCCAGGACAGTGTGGTCGAAGAGTTGCTGATTGCCCTGTTCAGTGGTGGCCACTGCCTGGTCACTGGTGTGCCCGGGCTGGCCAAAACACTCCTGATCAAAACAGTTGCTGATATTCTGCAACTGAATTTCAGCCGCATTCAGTTCACGCCGGACCTGATGCCATCAGATGTAGTGGGTGCGGAAATTGTCGAGGAGGATGCCGGTCACCGTAGACTGGTTTTTGTCAAAGGCCCGATCTTTACCAATATTCTGTTGGCCGATGAGATTAACCGGACGCCTCCGAAGACACAATCATCCTTGCTCGAAGCCATGGAAGAGAGGCAGGTGACAGCAGCAGGTGTTACTCACCAGATGTCGGATCCGTTCTTTGTGCTGGCAACACAAAACCCGATTGAGCAGGATGGTACTTATCCGCTGCCGGAAGCCCAGCTTGACCGCTTTATGTTCAAGATTGAGTTGGGTTATCTCAGTGAAGCGGAAGAAGTGGAGGTGGTATCGAGCACCACGCGTGTTATCGACAGAACGGTAGCGCATCCTTTGAGCGGTGAGGATATCCTGGCGTTCCAGCGAGTCGCCCGGCAGGTGCCGGCGGCCAAATCCGTTGTCGAGTACGCAGTCAGGCTGGTACATGCGACACGCCCACAAAGTGACAGAGCGCCCGAGTATGTTAATGACTGGGTTTCCTGGGGGGCAGGTATCCGGGCCTCACAGAACCTGATTCTGGCTGGTAAGGTCAGGGCACTGCTGCAGGGCCGTTTTAATGTCGCCTACAGTGACATAAAGGCACTTGCGCCGTCGGTGCTGAGACACCGGATTATTCTGAATTTCCATGCCGAAGCGGAACGTATCACTCCGGACGAACTGGTGCGACGGTTGTTGAATGACGTGCCCCAGGAAATAGCCAGTTAACTGATTCTGATTCCGGGGTCCGCGGAACACCGAAACGCAAAGTAGACCGTTGCTGACTGAGAAACTTATGAAAACAGAACGCGCCGATCGTAACACTGACCGTAGCAGTAGCTCCAATACTGGTCGCAGCACTTTTATCGATCCGGCTATCCTGGCATCTCTGGACAATCTGGAGCTGCGTGCCAGGGTTGTTGTGGAGGGCTTCCTGGCTGGTTTGCACAAAAGCCCTAAGCGGGGTTTCAGTGTCGAATTTACTGACTACCGCCATTATGTGCGCGGCGATGATTTGCGGCATGTGGACTGGAAGCTCTATGGCCGTACGGACAAGCTCTATATTCGCCAGTATGAAGACGAAACCAACGTCCGCAGTTTCGTGGTGATAGACAGTTCGGCATCCATGGCCTGTGGTGAGCAGGCGATGACGAAAATGGACTATGCCAAAACCCTGGCCTCCGCACTGGCCTACTTTATGATTCAGCAACGTGATGCGGTAGGGCTGATCGCCTATGATGAAGTGGTCAACGATTATGTGCCAGCCAAAGCCCGCAAGCAGCATTTGCTGACATTGCTGCGCTCCATTCACCGCTTACAGGCGGTACGCCATACCAATAGTGTAAAACCGCTTCAGGAACTGGCTGCGTCATTGCGGCAACGCAGCCAGATTGTTTTGATCAGTGACATGCTCAGTGATGAGGTTGAAACCATCCGCACACTTAGACAGTTGCGAGCCATGGGTAATGAAGTCATTGTCTTTCATGTACTTGATGAACAGGAGCTTGGTTTTGCGTTTAATGAGTCGTCAGCCTTTGTGGACCTGGAAACGGGAGAGCGTTACCTGACAACACCGGGTGCTATCCGCGATTCCTATCTGGAGAACCTGCAGCTTTACCTGGATTATTGCCGCTCACAATGTCAACGTGGCGGCGTGGATTATTGTTTGTTGAATACGGCGCAGCCACTTGACCGGGCTTTGGCTGCCTATCTGAGCAGTCGCTCACGGTTGAGTTAGAACCTTGCCACTAGGAGTCGAGTCACGATGAGTTTTCTGGCACCACTGTTTCTACTGGGTTTGCTCGCAGCAGCCATACCGGTGGCCATCCACTTTATTCGCCGTGATAACCCGCCAACGGTCATGTTCGGTACATTACGCTTTATCAAACAGACGCGCCGACGATTACTGATGTTCCAGAAAGTGCAACAGTGGCTACTGCTGCTGTTGCGTACTTTGCTGGTGGTACTGCTGGTGCTGGTATTTGCCCGGCCACTGATTTATCAAAGTGGTGTCTCCCAATTGCTGGCTGGTAATCCGGAGTCGCTGGTCATCATTGCTGATCGTTCAGTTACCATGCAGTTTTCGGATCGTGACGAGCGCCTTATAGAAGCCGTTGAGGATCGCATCAACAGGCTGTCAGAAGGGGACGAAGCCGCGCTGATTACCTTTGGTCAGGAAGCCCGCCTGGTGGCACCACTGTCTCAGGATATTAATGTCCTGCGCAACCAGGCTGCCACAATGGCGCCGCCAGGTTACCATCAGGCCAGTCTGACGGGTGCCTTGCAACTGGCTGATGATTTGCTGGCCAGTTCCCTGCATGAAAACCGGCGCATCGTGGTGTTTTCTGCCTTTCCGGCCCAGACATTGCCGAACGAAAACTCACAGTTACAACTGGCACCGGGAACGGCCCTTGAACTGGTTAGCCTGGGTGGAGAACAAAGCGAAAACCTGACATTGACCGATGTGCGTGTCCCGGAACTTCGTCCCGGCGGTGAAGATTTGCCAGAAATTCTGGCGCGCGTGCGAAGTACCGGCACCATGGGCCTGCAGTCGGGTGAGATTGAACTGCTGACAGAACAAGGTGCTTCTGCCGCGCTGCCAGTCGATCTGGCGACACAATCAGAGCGGGTCGTGAGTATGGACCTGCCCGCCTCAGTGGCAGAATTGCTATCCAGCGACACACCGGTTAACCGTGTGGCAGGGCGTATTGAATTGAGCGATGACGATTTCAATATTGATAACACCTGGTATTTTGCTGCCCAGGTCAATCAGCCGATGCAGGTTCTGGTTGTCAACGGATCGCCCGCGGAGCAATGGTTTGATGATGAAGCTCACTGGTTTAATCTGGCTGTCAGAGGTGTCGATACTTCGCCCTTTGAGCTGCTTTCGGTATCCGAGACAGACTTTAGCGCCGGCGATTTGCAGAGCCAGGATGTATTGGTGCTACTGAATGCTGGTGGGCTGAACAGTGCCCAGATGACAGCAGTCAGGAGCTTTGTTAATGGGGGTGGCGCTTTGTGGCTGGTACCTGGCGATCGCGTCGAAGCATCATGGTTTAATACAGCGTTTGGTTCGATGACAGGAGTACAGCTTCAACGACGAACCAGAATGCCAGGCAATGATTATCGCCTGATGGCCGATATTAACTGGCGGCACCCAGCATTGCAGTACCTGGATGTGGATTGGGGAACACAATTCAATGAGTATTGGCAGATTGCACCGGGTGGTGGTAACGATGTACTGATGCGACTGGATTCTGGTGAGCCATTATTAATTGAGGCAACCCGAGCATCGCAAGCAGAGCAGCCTGGTGAGAGTTTCAGCAGCGCGCCAGATGGCGGCCGGGTGATGTTATTTGCGTCTTCACTGGACCAGGGCTGGAATAATTTTCCGCTGCAGGCACTTTACGTACCTTTCGTTCACGAGATACTGACCTACCTGAGCAATCCTGCTGATGTTCCGTCCTACCATTATGTCGGTGACAGCGTTGACCTTGCTTCCTGGTTTGATATGTCTGCTGCCGAGCGAATGACACTGCGATGGTCTGATGGGGAAGAGCTGGTTGTAAATCGCGAGGCTTCGCGTCTGGCGCTGGATCGGCCAGGGTTATTGTCGGGGCCGGCTCAGTTACAGCTGGCGGTAAATTTACGGCCGGGTTCGACCGATCTGAGCTCCGTCGCAACAGACCGCATTTATGATCGTTATATAAACTCGGAAACCGATCCGGTCATCAGCGAAGATGTGCGGGTCGCCAGTCTTCAATCTGCTTTGGAATCTCCCCAGCGTCTCTGGTGGTGGATAGCACTGCTGGCGTTTTTCCTCTTGCTGGCTGAATCCTTTATTGCCAATCGTACTTATCGATAACAGACAGCTGCGGCTGTTGAGTCGCGCAAACCGGTGTGTGCTTGAGTTAATCAGATTGTGTAACAGAGATTGCTTAGGCAGGCGTGGCGGTAAGGCAGCAGGACCGATCCTGAGTTGACTAAGGGGGGAACAGAGAATGCCGTCCCACCGCCTGACCAGCCACAACCCTGATACTAGCATAGGGGTTATGACTGGATAGGGTGGGTGACAAATTGTTGCAATGCGCTTGCAGAACTGTCACGAAATCATGCAATTGCTACATTTTATAACGCCAGATTCAATATATCCGGCGTTACAAAGGCGGTTACATGACAAATGCTCTGACATGAAAAACACAGTTACATGGAAGGTTGGGGCGTTTTCCTTCCTGGCAACATGCGGCGAATCCGGTCACGGTGCCTACGCATTTGTTCGGGCAATGCCAGCATGGCTGGCGTGACAATCAACGTCAGAATCGTTGCAAATGTCAGTCCGAATACAATCGCATTAGCCAACTGTACCCACTGTGACGTAATCGGCCCACCGACTTCAACTTCAGCGCCAATCAGGTCAACGGATACGTGCATCGCCAATGGCAAGAGGCCGCAACCGGTAGTAAAGGTCGTCAGGAACACGGGGCGTAAGCGCTGCACGCCGGTCTGTATAATGACATCCCGGATATCCCAGTCACGATGCCTGTTTCGCAGGTAGTTAAAGGTATCGATCAGAACAATGTTGTTGTTCACGATAATACCGGCCAACGAAACGATACCGACCCCAGTGAGAATGACACTGAAGGTCTGGTTGGTCAGCAACAGTCCCAGCAGCACGCCGGCTGTAGAGAGCAGCACGGAGGACAGAATCAGAATGGTCTGATAGTAGCTGTTGAACTGTGTAACCAGCAAAATAGCCATCAATGACATTGACAGTCCGAAAGCAACCAGCAGGAAGGCAAATGACTCTTCCTGTTCTTCATTGGCGCCGCGGAAACGGTATTCAACACCAGGAGGCATCGGGTTCTGATCTAACCACTGTTGCAGCTCTGCAACCTTATTGCTGGTCACTTCGCCTGGCGCCGGATTAGCCCGGACATATACCACACGGCTGCCATCAACGCGTTGGATGGAGCTGACACTGGGTCGTGGCTCACGTTGGATGAAGCTGCTGATAGGCACCAGGCCACCACCCTGAGTGTTGATGCGAATGTTGTCGATTTGCTCGATACCGCGGTATTCCCGAGGGTAGCGCGCACGAATTTCAACTTCCTCTTCGCTGTCATCAGGACGGTAATCTCCCATGAAGACACCTGTCGTCAGCAATTGCACAGCCGTACCGATCTCATTCATGTTAGCGCCTGACATGGCAGCTCTGGCCCGATCTACCGTGATTTCCCACTCGATACCGGGTACCGGTGTGGTGTCATCGATATCAATCAGACCGGTCATTTCATTCTCGATATGGTCCCGTATCTCACGGGCCGTACTGATCAGGCCGTCCAGGTTTTCCCCATACAGCTCTAACTGCAGTTCCTTACCGACGGGAGGACCCTGTTCCGGCGTCGCAATCTCGGCTCTGACACCAGGGATATCGCTGATGGCTTCCCGGTAGGCGTCTTCGACTTCAAAGCCATTCAGGTCCCGGGTGCGCCGATCCGTGAACTCCAGGAATATGGTACCCACCAGGTCTGGCGCCGCACCCTGGCCACCGCCAATACTTCGGCCGGCACCGGATTGCGTCACGATACTTTTGTAGTATCCGACTTCAGCAATACGATCCTGGACATCGAGCATGATGTCGCGGATTTCCTCTGGAGAATAGTTGCCGCGAGTGAAGATCTGTACTTGCGTCTGCGCAGGCTCAACGGCTGTGAAGAATTCAACACCACGACCAAACGTACCGTAAGCAGCTACGATAACGACCAGTGACAGTACACTGCCTAATGTCACCAGCGCTGGAGAATGCACCGCCGCTTTAAGAACGCGTGCATAAATGCCCACGATACCGCGTGCTTCTTCCGGGCGCTCATCTGAGCTGTCACTGGCAGCAGATTTGCTTTGGATGCGAGAGGTCGGTTTGCCCAGCATTGAGCCAATAGTGGGGGCAAATAGCAGGGCATATAACAATGAACCAACCAGCACCGCAAAGACGGTTGCTGGCAAGTAGCCCATGAACTCACCTGAAACTCCCGGCCAGAAGAGCATCGGCAGGAAAGCGGCCAGCGTTGTGCCGGTTGATGCCAGAATCGGCCAGAACATGCGGGAAACGGATTCCTGAAAGGCATCAACACGGGAGAAACCCTCTGCCATTTTCCGGTCGGCAAATTCCACCATCACGATGGCACCGTCAATCAGCATACCCAGCCCGAGCAGCAGACCGAAAATCACCATAAAGTTATAGGTAAAGCCCAGCAAAGAAATGATGATGAAGGCAAAGAAGAAGGAGAACGGCACTGCCATTGCCACCAGAATGCCTGATCGCATGCCAACAGCTGCGACAACCACCACCATGACCAGTGCCATTGCCGTGGCCATATTGCCCTGCAGGCCAGAGTTTTGTTCAATCACCAGCGGAATGGTGTTATTCAGGTAACTGATGGTAACGGCAGGGGGGATGCGCTGTCGCAGCTCCTGAACGATCACATCAATCTGATCCATGGCATCGATCAGATTGGCACCTTTGCGTTTTTGTACGTTCAGCGAGATGGCTGCCTGCTCATTGGCATAGGCGTAGCGCTCAGCGTCTTTGAACGTGCGCCTGACTTCTGCCAGGTCGCTTAGCACCAGGGTACCCTGGGCGGTTGCGGCAATCGGCAATTCATACAGATCATCGGCTGTTTCGATCAGGCCGGGGACTTTGACTGAGAAACTGCCTGAGCCGGTGTTCAGCGTACCCGCAGGGATCAACCGGTTATTATTGGTAACCGCCTGGATGACCTGCTGGTTGGAAACGCCATAGGTTTCCAGCTTGGCAGGATCAACGATGATTTCCAGCAACTCTTCGCGCGCGCCGATCATGTCGGCAGAAAGTATCTCCGTGAGGTTTTCAATTTCCCGTTGTAACTCCTGGGCAATCTGTAAACGCACGCGTTCGGACACACCTTCGCCACCAATGGCAATCTGAACCACTGGCATGGTGGCCGCAGAGACCTCCTGCATGATGGGTTCTTCAGTATTAGCTGGATAGCGCGCCTGGGCTCGATCCACCGCCGTGCGTATGTCCTGCATGGCGATATCCGGGTCCATTTCGACATCAAACTCGGTGATTACCGTTGCCGCGCCTTCGTTGGCGAAAGCACGAGTTTGCGTGATGCCTTCAACATCTTTCAGTTCGATCTCTGTGGGACGAACCAGCAGCCGCTCAGCATCCTCCGGGGAAATACCGGGGTGGATGATGGTGGTGATAATCACAGGAACCGTCACATCAGGGTTCAGCTCCACAGGGATGGCCCGGTAGGAGGCGAATCCCACCAGTATGATCACCACAAAAATACTGAGCGTGGTTCTGGCACGTGATACAGCTGCCTTTAGATACGTCATAATGTTGCCCAGTCAAAATTGACATTTACCTGCTGGCCAGCCACAACCAGCTCCTGCCCCAGTGTGATCACCACTGCCTCGTTATTCAGGCCAGTGACCCAGAATCCAGGGTTCGTCATATCAGTACTCTCACCCACGATAGTGACTCTGTTAAAGGACACCACATCTTCTTCCGAGAGTGTTTTAACACCAACCAGACCCTCATCATCCAGAGAAAGTGAAGAGGGCGGTACCAGGTAAGCTTCGATCTGGTTGGCATCGATACTGATGTCAGCACTGATACCCTGGCGTACTTCTGTATCTGAGGTGATTTCAGCCTCAATACGGTAGCTGCGAGTCACCGGGTCGGAGGCGCGCGCCACATAAGTCAGTGAGGCATCGACAACCGTGCCGGTGGTCAGGCTGGCCTGAACAGCGCTTCCCAGGGAAATGTTGCCTACATCTTCTTCCGGTACCTCGGCAATCAGGATCATGGGGTCGTCGTCCAGCAGGGTGGCGCATTCGCCGCCGACATTCATGTAATCGCCAACTTCAACCATGCGATCTTCCATGATGCCGCTGAAAGGAGCCCTGATTCGTGTTCGTTCCAGCGCCAGCTCGGCCCGGCTGACGGCCGCTGTTGCGGAATCAAAACTGGCTTTAACCTGAGCGAGATCACCACGTGAGGCGAGGTTGCGATTTTGCAGGTCAACAGCACCCTCATACTCCAGGCGAGCCTGTTCCTGGCGGCTGACGGCTTCCTGAAGGTCAACTTCACGGTTATCAACGGCTAGTTCACAAAGCAGGTCACCCGCTTCGACACGACCGCCCCGTGGCACAGGAGTGCCAACAACCCGGCCCGCTGTCTCGGCCCGAATGCTGACCAGGCGGTCAGCTCGCGTCCTGCCCCGGACATCAACAGTCTGGGTATACAGGGCTGGTGTGATGCGCTTTGCTCTGACAGTAAAACCTGTCACATCCGCCATTTGCTCACCTTCGGCGATAACATTGACGGATGCGGGTTCACTGGTGTTAGCGTAGGTATCGACACTTTCCCGTTCCCCCCGGGGGATGATCATCCAGACAATGATCAAGGCCAGAATACTAACTGCTATCAAGTACTGTTTCTTCACGTCTGACTCCGTGTGATGCCCGTCTGTACAGGCATGATTGATGCCCTCAAGCGCGGGTTAGAAAGTAAACCTGTCGTGTATTTACTCGTTATATATGCAAAAAGATCAGTTGGCGGATACTGCCGGCTCACCAGACCGATTCACCAGGCTGGCCGCTAGGCCGAATTGATATTATTATTTTGAAGACGCTATATAAGGTGAGACCGCGTTGGCGTGCCTTTACGATCTGGCGGTGAGCGTTATAGCATTTATAGGCCTGGTGATTGAGTGCCGAAAGTCATTATCCCCCAGCGTGAGGGAATGCTAAAAACGGCCAGGGGGTAGTGTACCTGATTTCATTCAGCCTGAAACCGGCTTTTTTTGCAGTTTTCGTTGCAGTGTCCGGCGATGCATTTTCAATTGTCGGGCAGTCTCGGAAATATTACCGTGGTTTTCTTTCAGTACTTTCTGGATATGCTCCCATTCCAGGCGGCGGACTGACATCGGTTCCTGAATGGAGTTAGGTCTGTGTTCTGAATCTGCAAGCTCGGTACTGGTCTCTCTTGTTACACCTAACGCAGATAATATCTCACTGACATCAGCGGGTTTTGCCAGATAATTGTCAGCTCCCAGTTTGATGGCTTCAACAGCTGTGGCAATACTGGCGTAACCAGTCAGCATCAGGATGGATGCTTCCGGGTTGAGCTTGCGTAACGCGGGTATAAGCTCAAGCGAGGACTCTCCTGACAGGTTCAGGTCGACGATGGCGTTATCAAAGCGCTGTGACTCAATAATCATTCTGGCCTGGTCAAGTGAGCTGGCGTGATCTACCGCAAATTCACGGCGGGTCAGCGCCCTGGACAGTACGGAAGCAAATACCTCGTCGTCTTCCACCAAGAGCAGACTTCCTAATGGTTTGCTGGGCGTCATCGTCTGATTGTCCACGGTTTAATCCTCTTGATAGGAATCCGGAGAGGTAGCCGAACTGTCCGAGGTTGCTAGCGGCACCCTGATCAGGGTTCGCGCGCCACCGCCGGGTTTGTTATACATTTCAATAGTACCGTTGTGTCGCTGGATTGAGGCATTGGCCAGAAAAATCCCTAATCCCATGTTGCCCTGCTTGGTGGAGATGAAGGGGTCTCCCATGTTTTCCATGACCTGGGTTGGAATACCGGGGCCATCATCCTCAATGTCTATGAGTAGCATCTCTGGTTGTCGTTCATCGCGGGCAAAAGACACGCTGACTTCTTTCAAGGCGGCGCGAATCGCATTTTCAATGATATTGATAATGGCATGGCGAATTGTCAGGTCATGATTGACCGTTGCTTCCAGACAGTCGTTACTGATGTTGAACTCAACAGGAGCCTTGGGGTGGATGTTGGTAATATAGTCAGCAATTTCCGATTGCATCCGGGCAATCGTTTCCTGCTGATTCTGCTCACCGGATTTATGATAAAAGCCGGTGAGCTGGTCAAGGGAGCGTCGGCAGCGTTTGACTTGCTCGCGCAGCAGTTGCGTATCTTCTGTTGATAAATCCTCTGCGTCGGAAAGCAAAACAGACATCGTTGACAGGGGTGTCCCCAGCGCATGAGCCGTCCCTGCAGCCAGCGTGCCTATTGCTACCAGTTGCTCGTTGCGCATCTCATTTTCCCGAAATGATGCCAGCGTCATTTCACGGGTTCTGATCGCGGAGGCCATCCGGCCGACAAACAGTGTAATCAGCAGCGCGCTGACCATAAATGTCACCCACATGCCGACCAGGTGGGTCTGGAAGCTTTGCATCATGTGGCTGCTGTGCACATCAGTGGTCATGCCGATAACCAGAAAAGTGGTGTAAACGGCCATGGCTATCAAGGCAAACAGGCTCGCCCAGACTGTGCTCAGCAGCGTAGCAGCGACGGCCAGTGTGACCAGCAAATAGGAAATAAGCGGGTTGGATGCGCCGCCGGTAAAGATCAGCAAGAAAACGATCAGTGCGACATCCAGGAACAGGTTGAGTATCAGCTCGTTCTGGGTGATCAGGCTGGCGTGACGCACTCGCCAGGCGCCAATCGCCAGAGAGATGGTAATAACCAGCAACAGCACTGCTACTGCCGGGAACGGTAATGCCAGAGGTGAGAAAGCATGAAAGACAAATGTGCCGATCAGACCTGCCAGTGTCACCAGGCCGCGTAATAGCAGCAGGCGCTGCAGGCCGACGCGTGTGGACCCTCGACGCTCCCCGGTTCTAAGCGCGAACAGACTGCGCTGATTGTAATCCTGTACTTTAGTCATTGTCTGAATTCTATCGTATAATTCCTGCCATGGAGACAGGTCTGCAACAATTGCTTTACCCGTTAAATATATATGCTACAGGCATGCTGCGGGATCAAGGAAGAATATCTTATCTTTCCTATGGTTGGGTAGGCGGCGAATTGTCGCAGGCAGTCACGCCACTGGAAGCGCAACAGGCACTGGCAGATCAGATTCTGGCGCTGGTCAATAAACCAGCCGGCTCCCGGGTGCTGGATATTGGCTGTGGTACCGGACAACTCATGCTGGCGTTATCGGGCAGCGGTTTTGAAGTCCATGGTATCGATAATAATGCGCAGGCTGTGGCTTTGGCCCGCGATACAGTTCGGTCATCTGGTCTTTCAGCAAACGTCATACACGATGATTTTTCACGAGCCTGGCAATCGATGGAGGCCGGCGGCTTCGATGTTGTCATTTTGCAGAACAGTTTTCGATATTTCCCTTCCTCATTGATCTTTTCCGCGGCGCTTCATTTGTTAGCGCCAGGTGGGCGGCTGATTATCTCGGAAGAGTTTGACGTGGAGCACGCTGAACACCGGAAACAACGAGAATTACCCGCTCTGGATTACACATTGGCAGAAGCTGAACGCAACGGTTTGCAGCTCTCCCGACGCATGGATTTAAGTGCAGGTGTTATCGGTTTTATGCAAGATTTCAGTGCTCGCCTGGAACGTCAGGCCGCTGGCATGATTGCAGATCACCTGATGAGTGAGTCGACCTGGCAGCAAGTACAGCAGGGCATCGAGCATGACCTGACCGAGATGCAGCAGGGAAACAGGTCGCATCAGTTATTGCAGCTTGATATGTCGTCCTACGATCCGGACCGAGTCACGGAACGCCCTCTGATTATTCCTGCTGAACTTAAATCATCAACAGATTATGCCGCCTTGTTTGAAGCGTGCTTCGACAGCCCGTTTTCGGCAGACTTATGGCAATGGAAGTACGGTGAGGGGCGGGGTGCTTCGGTTGCAGCCCTAAAAGAAGGGCGGTTAGTTGCTCATTATGGCGGCATCGTCAGAGCAATAGTGTATTTTGGAACCCCCGAAAGCGCTGTTCAGATCGGTGATGTGATGGTGCTGCCCAAAGAACGCGGGTTTTTTAGTCGCAGTGGTTTGTTTTTCCGAACCGCTACCGCAATGCTGGAGCAGCATGCGGGGTATGCCGCCAGACATTTACTGGGGTTCGGTTTTCCCAATATCAAGGCCATGCATGTGGCACTGCGATTAAAACTTTATCAGAAGACTGATGACCTGGTTTCCCTGACCCTGAAACCGGAAATTGCCCGGGAGGCCACAGAAAGCGCTTTGCCAGTGCAGGCCAAAGACTGGTCAACGATTGAAGATAACTGTATTAACCATGTCTGGGAGCGAATGAAATCAAGCCTGACAGATGGCATCGTGGGGGTCAGGGATGCTGACTATGTGCGTTTTCGCTATCAGCAACGTCCTGGTCAGGATTATCAGTTATTGGTGGTCGATGAAGAAGGAAAGACACCTGGCTTGGTAGTGTATCGTCGCCATGGTGAGCAGGAAATGGTGATGGATGTGATAGCCGCGGCAGATGATGTCCAGGCTGTATTGCAGGCAGCGATGCGGTATGTGGAGCGTCAGGGTCGGGAGATGTTCTGCTGGATAACCCGAGGGCAGTTGCAACGGTTAGGCACAGAAAACTTCCTGGTCGCAGATACGGCCATTCAGATTCCCTGTAATGTCTGGAGTCGCGGACCGGACGTAGAATCTTTACAAGGGGCTTGGTGGCTGACGGCAGGCGATACTGATTTTCTGTAAAGGTTTGCTACCGGCTACAGCAAAGATCACCGGTGCAAGGGCAGGACGTTTTGTGGCGTCACTGTGCGACACACGGTTGTGCCGCACAGCGTTGGCCAAACTATCAGATATTATCCGGTAATGCTCTGGCAGATCAGAATTTGAGTTCCAGACTCAGTCTGACATTACGTGGTTCAGCCGGATGGAAATGGATATCTTCAACTTCTCCGGCTTCACCCGGCAGGCGCGAAGCGTAGTAGTAGCTGATATCGTAATCATCACTGTCGAGTATGTTTAAGACTTCCAGGCTGGCACTGATGTTCTCGCTGAAAGCATAACTGACCTGTCCATTGGTCAGGAACGTACCATCGGTTCGCACCGAATTATCTTCGTTCAATGGCGCCTCTCCCAGATATCGTAAACGCAGCCCGGCAGTCCAGGGGCCGAGATTTTCCAGCGTCAGTCCCATCGACGCGGTTTTCTCGACAGCATTTGGGATCCGGTCGTCACTGCCAACATCACGCATGTGAGCATTGGTATAAGTGAAATCAGCATCCATCAGCAACCAGTCGGTTGGTGTATAGAGTACGCTGACTTCCGCACCTTCACGGTCGCTGCCTGTCAGCGCTTCAGTACTGCCTGCATCGCCGACGTATATCAATTCGGAAGACATGCGCATTTTGAACGCAGTGACTGAGAGCTGGGTTTTAGGTATCAGCGCAGTTCGGAAACCTGCCTCTATGCTTCTGGCTTCGGCCAGCGGGTCAACCGGATCGACTGGCGTGCCGTCTGGTGCAAAACGGGCAGTAGCGCCGCGTGCATCATTACTGTGAAAGCCCTGGCCAGCGCTGATGAAAGTCTCAACACCGTCCATGGGTGCATAGATCAGGCTGAGTTTAGGGCTCACTAATGTGTCGTCGCCTTTGCCCGAATTACTCCCCAGCAGGTCATCAACTTCGTAGCGGTAGTGATCTGCGCGAACAGCCGCTACTGTCCGGATGGTATCGGACCAGCGACTCTCCAGGCTCAGATAGGCACTGCTGATGGACTGTTCAACTTCATCATCACGAACACTGGCGTAACGTTCGCGAGCTTCAGTCTGATGCAAGCCAACACGGATGTCATCATAACGATGTTGGACCCCTGCCGTCAGTGTGGAAGGGATGGCTGCATCGGCCAGCGCGAGTCGGTAAGCACTATCGAAACCGGCAACCTTGCGACTGTCTTTCTGCTGGAACTGATCGCCACGAACCGGATCAGCCGCGAAATAAGTGAAATTGGAATACAGGTCCAGTCCATAATCCATCAGGTAGCTGTTGAATTCCCAGCTACGGTTGCTATCCAGTTGCTGATCAAAATTCAGTGACAGGCTGTAGCGGTTGGATTTGCCTGCGTCACTGGGGTCGATGTTGCCCCATTCACTGATCTGTCCGGATTGCACGGCACGCATGGGAATCTGGTCACTGGCCTGCCACTCATTGTTGTAGGTCATCAGGGAAACACCCAGGTTATAGGTTTCATCGCCTTCGTGGTATTTCAGCAACAGATTCTGTTTATCCAGATCCTGGTCAAGGTCCCAGGGTCCGTTGTACCGGGTGACTGCACCGGCAATGGTAATAGCACCTGCACCAGCATCGACGCTTTGCCCGGCGAACAGACGCTGGTAATCATACTCACCCAGCGTCAGGTGAGCGCGTCCCTGGTTAAGACGGTCAGCGTATGCAATGTCGGCGCTGCCAGCAGTGGCGAAATCACCTTTATTACCGTAATAAGGCCCCTTGCGATAACGCATCGAGTTGACCAGCTCCGGAATAATGAAATTCATGTCGGCATACCCATGGCCATGTGCATGGGTCGACATGTTCACAGGCATGCTATCCAGTGAGATGGCAAAGTCAGTGCCGTGATCCAGATTAAAACCGCGTACAAAATACTGATTGGCTTTGCCTTCACCGCTATGCTGGGTGGCGATCATGCCAGGAACAAATTCGAGCAATTCAGCTGTACGGGAAATCGGGCGCTGCTCAAGCTGCTGGCTGAACACCATGCCTTCAGTCGCAGTTTGTGTATCTCCGGAAAGGCGGAAGTCATTGCCCAGTACCAGGACTTCCTGGATGTCATTTTCGCTGGCTGATGATTGCGCCAGTACATGAGCAGAGCTCAGCAGCAGTAATGCTGCTGGCAGTTGGTAAGTCAACTTCATTGTTGTTGTTCCCCTTGAGTAGGTTCGGGTATATTGTTGTTTTTAGAACCCGCTTGTATGGTGTACGTGAATTATACTGGCCGAGGGGCAGGGTTTTTTGTAAGATTCTGAAATATAATATAATTATATAAGTTTTGGTGGCCGATACTGAGTCGGTTTTTAACGCAATTGACGGAGTCGGCGCGGCCGGGTAGCTACAACTCATGATCAAAACACGCTCATCTTCCAACATCATGCCTACTAACCTGGGTGAGCTGGAATTGCAGGTTATGCAGGTTCTGTGGCAACAATCACACCTGGATGCCAAAAAAATCCGAGAAGGTTTGCAGGGCGTCAGAGTGCCGTCTTTAAGTACCGTGCAATCTGCATTGGAGCGTTTACACCGGAAAGATTATGTCGCCCGTCTCAAACAAGGCCATGCCTTTACCTACCACGCTACTGTGAGTCGTGGGAATCTACTGGGCAGGATGATGGGCGAGGTGATTCAACTTCTCCATGATGGGAAAATGGAAACCATACTCAGCAGTTTTGTCCAGGTAGCCTCCGATATGGATGAGGTCTCGCTGGATCGGCTTGAGCAACTCATTCAGCGCCATAAAAACCAGGATGGAGAGTAATGTCATGCTGAGCCTGGCGGGCAGCTTTTCCCTGGTTTGGCTACTTATCTGGCTGGTGCTGTCCTGCCTGTTTGGTCTGATTTATCCCTTATTACGTAATGGTTTTCGTCGCATTCATCCAGGTCAGGGGAGTGTGCTGTTACTTTATTTCTGGTCTGGCCCGGTCATTTTGAGTCTGGTGACAACCCTGTTGTTGTTTATAGCGCCGCTGGAAGGCGTGGTTGTCAGCGATCACTGTCACGGCGACTGCGGCGACCATGTGCCATTGATTAACTCCCCCTGGCTTGCCGGAACCGGCCTTGCTTTACTGGTGATTGTGGTTGTGGCGCTTGCGATCCATTTCTCTGCTGCATTGTTCCGGGGTATCAAAATGCGTCGTCGACTCAAAATGCTGACGACACCGGACAAAGGTTTTCAACGGGTGAATACCGGTGTTGCGGCTGTGTTCACGTTAGGCTGGTGGCGGCCAGAGGTCTATGTCAGCAGTGCGCTGTTATCGCATTGTCAGGAACAGGACTTGTCGGTCATCCTCGCGCACGAAAAGGCACATTTAATGCGTCGTGATAATCTGGCTCTGCTATTGGTCAGAGTGTTCACGCTAATGTTGCCAAGGCGCTGGCAGTCGGATGTTCTGGCGGATATGCACCTGCTTTGTGAGCAGGCTTGTGACTTTGTTTCAGCCAGGCGCCATAAGCCTGTGCAGGTCGCCGAGACACTGGTGCGCATTGGCCGGTTGCTGAAATCGCAAAGCTCCCGATACGAAGCGCTGACCAGTCATTTTGATGGTAGTGATCTGGAGCTTCGGGTGCAGGCGTTGCTGGATATTTCTCAGCGCAAGCGACTTGCCAACTGGCAGCTGGGTATGCTGCTCGGCCTGACAGCGATCCTGCTTTACTGTGCACTCAGTCCCTTACATCATGGTGTTGAATGGCTCATCGAGCTGCTGGAAACGTATGGGAGCTAGTGCAAATTTTCCCTGAAATCTGGATATTTGCGGTATCGCGCATTGGCCCGGCATTTTACTTTGTCGATGTGACCATGGCGGTATTGGAGAATTGTGTGATGTCTTTCAGGTCAAAACTGCTTTTTCTGATGTTAGCAGCCGGTGTTACTTTGCATTCGGCTGTGGCTCAGGATATGCAGTCCCAGCCTGAAGGCGAAACGGCTCCTACTTTTGACAGCATTTTTCAACGTACAGTCGAGCAGATTGAACTGGATCGAACTTTTCGCTGGCTGGAAGAGCAGCGGGATGATATGTCGCGTCGCGTTTCTCTGGTAGGTCGCAACCTGGATGACTGGCTGGCAGGAGAGGTTGTCGGTGAACGGACTAATGAGAGTTATGTCCGATTGAAACTGAATCAGCGGGTCGGACACAAAGATACCTATTATTCGAATGTGCGAATCAGTGGCAGGGTGGATCTGCCCCGGGCGTCAGAGCGCTGGAAACTGATTTTCGAGTCGGAAACACAGGAGAATAATTCGCTGCGTGATCAGCGTCTGAGTAACATCAATGCATCATCGTTTACAGGGGGCTTCAGCTATGAGCACCCTGAACGTAATGGCTGGCGTTTCAACCATGATGTCGGATTGAAAGCCAGAATACCGCTGGATCCATTTTATCGTTTCCGAATCCGTTTTGACCGGGATATCAGCGAAGAGTGGTATGCCGGAATTAATACCAAGCTATTTTACTTTCATAACGACGGTTGGGGGCAGGACTCGCGCTTTTATCTGAACCGTATTTTCAACCCTTCGCTCAATCTCAGAATTCAGACTGAGGTCAATTACCGGCATAAAGAGCGTTTGACTGAATTTGGACAGTCGCTTTCTCTGCATCATCAGCTAGGAGATCTGGAGACGTTGACTTATGAGATGGGTTTGATCGGTCAGAACAGGCCGATCTCAAAAGTCGATAACTACTACATGCAGATGGTGTATCGTCGGGCTGTGTATGAAGACTGGCTGGTGATGGAGCTGGTGCCGCAGCTGATCAGTGAGGAGCACCATAACTGGGATATTGATCCGCGTGTTCAGTTAAACCTGGAAGTTTACTTTTTTGATCCCTCCCAGGCTTCAAACCGGGTTTCTCAATAACGCACCCCGGTTATTCGCAATCATCAGTGATGATTCAGCAGCTATCTTGCAGCAATGTTTATGTTGCAGTTATGTTAGAGGGCGTCGTTACCAGATTCGCCGGTGCGGATACGAATGCTTTGCTCCAGGGCTGTGACGAAGATTTTACCATCGCCAATATGGCCAGTGTTTGCAGCTTTGCAAATAGCTTCGATAGCCATCTCTACCTGATCATCAGCGACAGCAACCTCCACCTTGGATTTGGGCAGGAAATCGACAACATACTCAGCGCCGCGATACAGTTCAGTATGCCCTTTCTGACGGCCGAACCCTTTCACTTCTGTCATTGTCATGCCATTGACGCCGATTTCAGATAACGCTTCACGCACGTCGTCGGATTTGAATGGTTTAATAATGGCGGTAATCAGTTTCATCCTGCATCTCCGGCGAGGCAATAATTGCTTTCAAGGGTGCGAACTTTAGCATGAACAGCCAGATTAGACCAAGCAAGTCATCGTTGCGGTCAAGGAATATACTCAAGGGCAGGGGCGGATAGTGGAACCTTGAGAGAGTCGAGCCAGCGTCCCAGGTCCTGCCAGTCCAGCTGGAAGACATGACTGCCGTTATTGATGAGTTCTGCGTCCACGTTGGCGTTGGCGCGAGTCAGCCGTAGCATCATGCCCGGCAGTTGCTCATCCCAGTTAAAGGTGTCGCCCTCTGCAATGCGCAGATAGATAGGAAGATCGTGCAGGTTGTCAAACTCAAGTCCTGGTCGTAGCACGCCGGGGGCCGCAATCACGCCAAGGTACTGAGTTGGCTCTTGCGTGGCAATTTCCAGGGCGGCAGAGCCGCCCGATGACACCCCGACCAGCAGGGATTTGCCATACATCACTTTTTCGTCTTTTTGTAATTTGGCAATTACCTTGGGGATGCGCTTGGCATTTTCTCCCGTGAAAGGTTTGCTGTCTGGTGAGACGGGTACTGCGATAGCCCAGCCGTGCTCAGCCAGTTTGCGCCCGAGCCAGAACTGGGCGCGGGCAATGTACTCGTTGCCCGTGCCCCCGGAAATCAGAATAGTCAGTGGCCATGGCCCGTCACCGTGATCGTCAGGTTCAAACAAAAAAACCTTTATGTCACTGCCGTCATCCAGCGTGATGTTCAACAGCCTTTCGGTAGCACTGGCTGGTGATGAATAGATCAGCGTGAGCAGTGCTATTGAAAAAAGTGCTGTCAGTATTTGTTTCGGTACGACTTTCATGAAAATTGGTATCACACGGTACGCTGTAAATTGAAGAAACGAATTACTCAGTAAAAAAAGCAAAATAAATAAAAAAAATATCAAGTCGTCATGCTATAAAATTCATAAATCACAACATGTGTCACATGGCGTAGCCGTGTATCAGGCCTGAAACTAAGCCATGACTTGCAAACTTAGATTAACAGATCAGAATTGCATAGACAGGGCAGAAACGACCAATCACACTCGACATTCGATAGCCGACCGGATTTTGCCTATAGGCCGATGACTTCCATGCGTTCACTTTGTGAGACGACGACACGAACGCCATCTGTCGTGATAAAGAAGTCGTCGTGCAGATCTTTTCGTCTGACCCGGTAGACCACTGGAGAGGCACTGCCTGAATCGTGCAGTAAAATGGTGAGTTCTTGTTGTTGTTCTCGCCAGCTCCAAAGCGTCCATGCCATGGCGCTGACCAAAATTGTTGTCATGACGATCCAAAACAGGATGGTAAGCCGGTTCTTGCGACTGGCCTGTTTCTGCGTCATTTGTTCGGCCTGGCCCAGGAAAGCGGTGACTTTGGTGCTGCCTGAAGCCTGTTCCGATTGTCTGCCCGATGCAGCAGAATGATTTGCTGCTCTTCGGCGATAACGCAGGTAAATAACAGCGACCACCATGACGAGCAGGGTAATCAGCAATTTGCTTAGCATAACTGTTTCGCTGTCTGATTCGAAGGGCGCATCATACCTTTGTCAACGCCCTGGCGCCAGTCTGCAGGATTGTCGCCAGCCGGTCATGCTGACATAATCTCAGGAAAAACAGGTCATAGGGGTGCAGGTGTATGCAGGAACATCAAACCGGTGTCTGGCGGAAGTTGCTGGGAGGGCTCTGTTTACTGGGCAGTCTGTGCTGTCTGCTGGCAGCGCTGGCGACAGTAATTAACCTGGGCTTTATATTCATGCGCCCTGATTCCATTTCAGTGGCCAATACCTTTGTTGGCCAGTTTGTCGTCATTGTGGCTGCGTTAGTCCTGTCCCGCTGGCTTTTCCGCACGGGTCGACAGCTGCTTAGCAGTGGTGGGAACATGGGCGGAGACGCGTTATAATCGCCGTTTTTTACGGCGCCGATGCAATGACCTCTGGCAAGCAACTGAAGACACTCGATGGTTTCCGTGAAACCTATGGCGGTTGTGTGGCCAGTATTGGCAAGTTTGACGGGGTTCATCGTGGGCATTTGCAGATTGTCAGACAGCTAAATGCGCATGCGCAACAATATAATGTGCCTTCGCTGGTCATTGTGATTGAACCGCACCCGGAAGAGTTTTTTGCTGAAGACGTCCGCGATTGCCCGCCCCGGTTGAGTGAGGCTGCTGAGAAGGTAGATTTACTTAAGAACGCCGAGGCCGACCTGATTTATCTGCTGCGCTTTGACGAGGCCTTGTGTCAGCTTTCGCCGGAGGCCTATGTTACTGAGATACTGGCAGAAACGCTTAATGTTCAGTGTTTGATTATCGGCAATGATTTCCGTTTTGGGCATCAGCGTCGGGGCGACTATGCACTCCTGCAGGTGATGGGAGAACAGCATGGCTTCTCGGTGGTGGAGACCGAGAGCGTACAGCTCGGTGAACAGCGGATCAGCAGTACGTTTATCCGCGAATGCCTGGCGAAGGCCGACTTCCGGACTGTCGAAGCGGCCCTGGGCCGAGCCTACAGTATTGGTGGGCGTGTCATGAAAGGGCGCCAGTTAGGCCGACAGCTCGGTTTTCCGACTGCCAACCTGGCATTGAATCGACGTAATATTCCGCTGCACGGGGTCTATGCCTGCTGCTGCGAGATCCGCACAGCAACGGGTCAGGAACAGTCTGTGCGCGGAGTTGCAAATATCGGCTACCGGCCGACGGTGGAAAAGCAGGGCGAAGCCATGCTGGAAGTTCACCTGCTGGATTTTGAACAGGATATATATGATGCCGATATGACGGTGACGTTTTGTCATCTGGTCAGACCGGAACAGAAATTTGACTCTCTCGAGCAGTTGCAGGCTCAGATTGCCCGTGACATTGAGGCTGCTAAAGCCTGGTTTGCCACACAATCGGCCGATGCTGACTCTGAACCAACAAGTGATGTGAAATGAGTGACTATAAACAGACCCTGAATTTGCCCAATACCGACTTTCCGATGAAAGCCAGCCTGTCTCAACGTGAGCCGGGTATGCTGAAGCGCTGGCAGGACATGAACCTGTACCAGGAAATTCGTCGCGTCAGTAAAGGTCGTCCCTCTTTCATTCTTCATGATGGCCCTCCTTACGCCAACGGTGATCTTCACTTGGGTCATTCAGTAAACAAAACGCTGAAAGACATCATCGTCAAGGCCCGAACGCTGGCTGGTTATGACGCGCCTTATGTGCCGGGCTGGGACTGTCATGGTCTGCCGATCGAGCACAACGTCGAGAAAAAGAAAGGCAAAGCTGGCCAGAAGATCTCTTATGCCGATTTCCGCAAGGCCTGCCGTGATTATGCCAGTCGCCAGGTAGATAACCAGATGAAAGATTTCGTGCGTCTGGGCGTAATTGGTGACTGGGAAAACCCCTACCTGACCATGAACTTTGATACCGAGGCGAACATCGTTCGCGCTCTGGGTCGAATCGTCGAAAACGGTCACCTGGTGAAAGGGTTCAAACCGGTTTACTGGAGTGTGGTCGGCGCGTCGGCGCTGGCCGAGGCCGAGGTTGAGTACCAGGATAAAACATCCTTTGCCATAGATGTGCGTTTTCCACTGGTGGATGCGGCTGCCTGGCTGTCTGCATTTGGCGCTGACAGCAATACCCTGGCAGCGCTGCCATCATCGCTGGTTATCTGGACGACAACACCGTGGACATTGCCCTCCAACCAGGCTGTCAGCCTTAATGCAGACCTGGAATACAGCCTGGTCAAAGTGAACGTGCCGCCCAGTGCGGGTGATGACAGTGAAGGCGCTGAACCGGATACCTCTGTCGCCTTGCAGAATGCCGGGCAGGGCGATGAGTTGCTGGTTCTGGCTACAGATATGGTCGAATCAGTTATGCAGCGCTACGGCATCGAGAGCTGGGAAACGATTGGTATTGCCCGTGGTAATGCGCTGGAAAGCAAGTTGCTGCAACACCCCTTTGTCGACAAGCAGGTTCCCGTGCTGCTGGGCGACCATGTGACAACCGATGCCGGTACCGGTGCCGTACATACGGCTCCCGATCACGGTATGGAAGACTTTGTTGTCGGCCAGGCCTATGGGCTGAAGACACTGAACTTGGTTGATGAAAACGGTGTTTTTGCCGACGCGGCAGGTGAGCTGGCCGGTGTGCATGTCTACAAGGCGGATGAGCAGGTGCTGGATATTCTGCGCCGCGAATCAGCACTGGTGCACATGGAAAAAATCCACCATAGCTATCCGCACTGCTGGCGCACCAAAACACCGCTGATCTATCGGGCAACACCGCAGTGGTTCATCAGCATGACAGAGAATGGTCTGCTGGATAAATCACTGGCAGCTGTCGAGGGCGTGCAATGGATTCCAGATTGGGGTAAAGCCCGTATTGAACTGATGCTCAAAGGCAGCCCTGACTGGTGTGTATCGCGTCAGCGCACCTGGGGCGTGCCGATCACGCTGTTTGTTGCCAAAGCCGATGGCAGTCTGCACCCGGAAACTCCCCGTTTAATCGAGGAAGTCGCCAAACGCATTGAAGCGGAAGGTATTGAAGCCTGGTTTGAGCTGGATGCTGCCGAGTTACTGGGTGATGAGGCGGATCAGTACAACAAAGTCAGCGATACTCTGGATGTCTGGTTTGATTCGGGTGTGACGCACTTTTCAGTACTGGCACAGCGGGAAGAGTTGTCGTTCCCGGCCGATCTGTACCTGGAAGGGTCCGATCAGCACCGCGGCTGGTTTCAGTCCTCGCTGAAAACCTCGATCGCAATGAACGGTGTGGCACCTTACCGCCAGGTATTGACGCACGGTTTTACGGTGGACTCGAAGGGCTACAAAATGTCCAAGTCGCTGGGAAATACGATTTCTCCCCAGGAAATCTTTAACCAGTATGGCGCGGATATCCTGCGACTCTGGGTGGCGGCGACGGATTACCGTGGTGAGATCCCCATGTCCCAGGAGATCCTCAAGCGTATTGCCGATGCCTATCGACGTATCCGCAACACCGCACGGTTTATGCTCGCCAACATGAGTGGTTTTGAACCGACCCAGGATGTGGTGGCAGCTGAAGACATGCTGGCACTGGATCACTGGATCTGCCGGCGTGCCCAGCAGCTTCGCGACGAAGTCATGGCCGAATATGAGCAATATCAGTTCCTCAACTTGTACCAGAAAATACACCATTTCTGTGTCATCGAACTGGGCAGTTTCTACCTGGATATCGTTAAGGATCGCCAGTACACCACCAAGGGTGACAGTCTGGCGCGACGCTCTACACAGACAGCGATGTATCACGTTAGCGAAATACTGGTGCGTCTGATCGCTCCTGTGCTGAGTTTCACAGCTGACGAAATCTGGCAGTCGTTACCGGGCGAGCGTCCGGCATCGGTATTCTTGTCACTGTTTGCTGACGGCTTGCCGACACTGGCGCCTCACGGTGAGTTTGATGATGCTTACTGGACCAAGGTGATGGCGGTGAAAACCGCGGTAAACAAAGAACTTGAGCGTCAGCGTGCCGAGAAACGTGTCGGTGCGGCGTTGTCTGCGGAAGTGGTATTGTACTGTGATGAAAGCCTGAAAGCCGAATTGACCCGGCTCGGTGATGAGCTGCGCTTTGTGCTGATTGTCTCCGCTGCCACGGTTGAAGATGCCGCAACCGCTAACGGTGCCGATGCAGTGGCAACGGAAGTGGAAGGGCTGACAATCCGTGTGACAGCCAGCGACAGCGAGAAATGCGTACGTTGCTGGCATCACCGTCCCGATGTGGGCAGTGATGAAGCTCATCCTGAGCTGTGCCAGCGCTGTGTTACCAATATTGATGGTGACGGGGAAGAACGTCTCTATGCCTGAACAAACGCAACTGGCTGAAATTTCTGCTGGCGCCCGGGTTACCCTGAATTTTGAGCTGGCGCTGACAGATGGCGAAGTCATCGATAGTAACTACGGCCGTGATCCGGTTACTTTTGTGATTGGTGACGGCAATATGCTGCCGGGGTTTGAAGCCGCCCTGGAGGGACTTTCCCAGGGCGACAGCGTGGAAATCACGCTGGCCCCGGAAATGGCTTTTGGTGCCGTTAATCCGGAAAACGTACAAAGCATGCCAAGACAACGCTTTTCGGGCCTGCTGGCCAATACCACAGACCCTGTACAGGAAGGCACGGTGCTGTCCTTTACCGATGCCAATGGCAATGACATGCCGGGTATTGTCAGGCAGATCGGTGAACTGAATATCGTCATCGATTTTAATCATCCGCTGGCCGGACATGATATTGTGTTTAAAGCGGATATCCATGCGGTCATTCCGCCGGGTACGCAAACAGTCAATATCCAGTCCGTCTGACGGCAGGAGCAAGCAGGTTTTATGTCCGATATGGCTAATGAATCGACAGTGTCAGCAGTTTCTCATCACACACCCGGACAGCAACCGTCCGGCGATGCACAAATTCGCCTGGCCAACCCGCGTGGTTTTTGTGCCGGTGTGGATCGTGCCATTGATATTGTGAATCGGGCGCTGGATGTTTATGGCGCGCCAATCTATGTACGGCATGAAGTGGTTCACAACAAGTTTGTGGTCGATACCTTGCGCAAGCGCGGTGCCATCTTTGTGGATGAGCTTGAAGACGTCCCGGTGACAGATGAGCGTGGTCGCCAGCCTATCGTGATATTCAGTGCCCATGGGGTGTCCAAAGCGGTTGTGCTGGAGGCAGAAAGTCGCGGCTTTAAGATCTTCGATGCTACCTGCCCGCTGGTCACCAAAGTCCACCTTGAAGTGGCCAAGTTCAGTAAAGAAGGGCGTGAATGCATCCTGATCGGTCATGCCCGTCATCCGGAAGTGGAGGGCACCATGGGGCAGTATGATCGTTCCAATGGTGGTGAGATCTATCTGGTCGAGTCCGTGGAAGATGTGCAAACACTGGCGGTCAAAGATGCCTCAAAACTGGCTTATGTCACGCAGACCACTCTGTCGATGGACGATACGGCAAAAGTGATTGATGCACTGCGTGATCGCTTCCCGTTGATTGAAGGGCCGCGCAAAAAAGATATCTGTTACGCCACGCAAAACCGTCAGGATGCGGTCAAACAGCTGGCGCTGGAATGCGAGCTGTTGCTGGTGGTCGGTTCCCCCAATAGTTCCAACTCCAATCGTCTGCGCGAACTGGCTGAACGGATGGGGTGTGAATCCTACCTGATTGACCGTGTGGGTGATTTGAAGACGGAGTGGTTTGCAGGAAAATCCCGCTTTGGTATTACCGCCGGCGCTTCCGCACCCGAAGTACTGGTCAAAGAAGTCGTTGAGAAATTGCATGAGATCACCGGTACAGCCCCTAAAGAGCTGCCCGGTGTCGAGGAAAATATCGTTTTCCGTATGCCGCGTGAGCTGGCCCACTCCCCGCAAAGCTAATCCCTCACAGCTAAGCCAGCTCAGCGATGAACTGACCTGGACGAGGGCGAGTGTCCGGTCCGGGGATCAGTCACTGCCCTGGGCTGCCTGCTTGGCTTCCTCCGCGCGGGCACCTGACAGAATTCCCATCAGTGCATAGTTGCCTTCATGACAGGCGTACTCAAATATCGGGCCGTCACTGGCTGTGTAGTTGATGATGGCCGTCCAGGGGCGCTCCCATGTGGTTGGATCTTCGACGGTAAACTGGTACTGCAGTACATCATCCGAGGTTCGGGTGTAACGCTCGGTAAAGACTCGGTTCTTGCCGGCACCACGAAACAGGCTGTCATCGGAAAAATTTTTCGTTTCCACCACCAGGGTGTCACCTTCCCACCAGCCGCGTGAGTCCCCGTGCCAGAGCTCAATCCGCTCATCCAGTGCCGGTTTTTCCGTTAGGGGAATCACACGCACATCGTGGATCATCTCCTGGATGATAGCGACAGTGTCTTCGCTTTGAATGACTTGATAATAACTGTTGTAGCCCGCCATGATGTAGGGCATGCCCCATGTGATACAACGTTCCTGCAAGGGGCGCCCCTGGTATGAGTCGGTTGGACTGATGCGGCCACTGCGACGTTCAGCCGCCCTGGCTTTGCCTTCTTCCGTCAACGGTGGAATGCGTCCATTCGGTGGATCGACAATCAGGGAGGTTCGGTTTTCCAGATTTCGGTCTGCCATCCAGGCGGCATCGTAATTGCCTGTTGCCGGGTCATAGGACTCGACTTCTCCACTGATAACAGCATTTAAAAAACCATCACCAAACAGGGCATCACCGCCGCTGTCCAGAATTTCCTGAGCCTGTTGCTGCAGGTCTTCAAACTCTTCCGGAGACAGTGTGGCCTTGTTACCAAATATCTCCGGGCGCTCCAGAGGCGTACTGCTGTTGTTCGCCCACACACCTTGCAGGTCTGGATGGCCATGGGGTGTACGTGGTACTTCATAATTTTCCTGCGCCCAGGCTGTTGCCCCGAGTGTCAGCGTCATTGCTGTTACGGTCACTAGCGTCGATAGTGACTTCCTGTCGTTATGACAGGTCTTATTGGTAGCGTTCACATCCTGCATGATCAACCTCCTCTGCGGCTTAAGGTGCCGGGTTGATGTTGTCGATGGAAAAGGGCAGCCCTTTTGGTGCTCTGCGATCTTCAGGGGCATCTTTGTTGAGGTAGCCATAGATAAGCTCCTCGGAAAATTCGACGCACTTGAATTCCAGCAATTGTGCATTGGCTTCCTGGCGACGATACAGCGGAAAACTCATTGTCCAGGGACGGGTATAGGTCACCGGGTCACGAATTTCCGCCTCGTACATAATCAGGTGTTCACCCTGTGGTGTGTAACGTTCGATGACTTCCAGTTGATCACTGTGGTGATTGCCGGCATGGTCGAACCAGGTGTAGGGCATAAAATCAGTCACACGAATGACCAGTGTGTCACCTTCCCAGTGTCCTCGGGAGTGTCCCATCCAGGCCGGAACCGGGCCATCAAAATCCGGCTGATCCATATAGACGATACGCATGGCGCTGGCAAACTCGTAGGCCATGGCAATATGGTCATCTGACTGAACAATCTGAAACGGGAAGGGCAGGTAATTGGCGCGTGGTACGCCTGGCATATAGCATTTAACCAGTGGGTCCAGGGCCAACCAGTCTGCCTGGTTGGCATTCCGTGTTGCCAGGCCCTCTTCGGTATATGGCAGTGGGCCGCCCTCAACAACACCCAGTGAAGCGGGGGCGGCGCCCCAGGCTCCCATTTGCCAGTCTGGTGGTGCTTTCGCAGCTGAGGGTTCAATGTTCCAGTGCGCCCGGCTCATGGATTGCCAGAGTCCGCTCAAGTCGGGTTTGCCATCCGGGGTGCGTGGGATGTCATCAGCAAAGGAGTGCGCTGAGGTGCCTGAAACGGTGCCTATACAGCAGATGAAGGCCAGGTTGGCCAGCAATCGGGGCATATTGTCTCTCCGGTCGTATCTACCGGGGTTAAAACGATCAGCGCCGTTGCTGTGGCAACTCATGGCGGTGAGGTTTTAAGTACTTCCGGCAATTTGATTTAATTATTAGTGTTTATAGCCGATCGGATCCTGCATTAATCACTATCACACGAGACTGGTGTGAAATCAATATGGATCGGTTCGGCTGCAAGTAGCGGCCGACAAATTGCCAAGTCGTAGCACCTGTCGTGTAATGGCGCGCAGGAAGATTCCATTGTCACGATCGATCAGGGTGAAGCGTCTGGACGCCCTCGTGATGGCCGTATAGATAAGCTCGCGGGTCATGACCGGGTTATCGGCACCTGGCAGAATGAGTGCGGTATGAGCAAACTCGGACCCCTGGGATTTATGCACGGTCATGGCAAATACGGTGTCCACCTGGGGCAGTCGGTTGGGCGACACCCAGCGAACACCCTGGGGGCGCTTCGGATCAGGGAAGGCCACACTCAGGCGTGCCGGTGAGTGACGCGTAGCCGGGTACCAGAGGGTGATACCAATATCACCGTTCATCAGGCCAAGGCTGTAATCATTGCGGGTCATCATGACGGGGCGCCCCGCATACCAGCGACTGGGTTGCCCGGTATTGTCCAGGTGCAATCGCTGAATCAGGTGACGAGATGCCAGGTGTGCTTCGATGCGGGTATTCAACCCGGCAACGCCGGTCGGCCCCTGTCGCAATACGGCGAGTAACTGAAATCGGGAGTAGGCATCCAGCACCTGCTGCGCCCAGTGATCGATTTCTGCCTGATCAGGACTGCGGTTATCAGAGCTGACTGGCTGCCCGCTCTGCATCACGCCCAGGTAATATCCAAAGCCTTGCTCGGTATCAGTGACCAGCCGGGCCAGGACAGCGTCCTGACTATCACGGGAAACCACCAGCCGAGTCAGTTCAGGGTACCTGCCGTCGAAGCAGGTTAACGATGACGGATCGCCATGGTTCACTTTTATGGCTACCTCACCGATGCCCGGAATCCTGCCAAAGCGGTGACTGAAACGCAGCATGGTGATGGCCTGGTCCAGTGGGTAGCCCTGCTGGTCCAGTCCTGCATCAGGAATGGTTTGCCGCGTTGCCTGGTAAAGCCATTGCGCTGTGGCAGGCAGGTAATGCATCTGCATGGCACGCTGGCAGAGGCTGCCCAGTACCGCGCCGGCTTCCACGGATGCCAACTGATCCTTGTCGCCGAGTAGCACCAGGCGACAGCTTGGCAGCAGGGCGGATATCAGCCGGGCCATCATTTCGACATCCACCATGGAGGCTTCATCAATCACCACCACATCAGCAGGTAAGGGGTGTGCTGCATGGTACTTAAACTCCCGGCTGCCAGCTTTAGGGCCAAGCAACTGGTGAATGGTGGTGACCCGTCCCGGAATGGCTTCGGCGTTAGCCAGCTTGCTGCGCTGGGCGTTGATGGAATCACTGAGCCGCACAGCAGCTTTGCCAGTGGGGGCTGCCAGTTTGATACGCAACGGGTTGCCTTTTTCCTGCAGGTCAGTCAGGGCAGCCAACAGCCTGACCACAGTTGTTGTCTTGCCTGTGCCCGGACCGCCGGTAATGATAGAGAAGGGCACGCGTATCGACTGGGCGCAGGCAATCTTTTGCCAGTCGACGGAAGTATTTGCTGAAGTGTCGGTGGTTGTATTGTCCGGAAAGAGGTCGTTCAGTACCTGCAGAATCTGAGTGGTATCCGGGGCAGCATTATCCGCTGAGAGCCTCTGGCTGATGCCGGTAATAATGTCCTGTTCGTACTGCCACATCCGTCGCAGGTATAGCAGGGGGCGCTCAGGTTCGGTGGTATTCAGTACAAGGGGGGAACCTGGCTCTTCAAGTCCGGATAATGACGACAGCGATAACGCCTCTACCCATTCAGCCAGTTGTAGTCCTGACAGCAGCGCGGCGGGGTTGGGCTGGTACTCCGGTAAAGATGGGTTGCTGTCCACCGGGGAAAGCAAAATGCCTTCAGGTGCTTTCAGGCATCGTGCCAGATCCAGGCAGACATGCCCCTGGCCGGCATAAAGACTGACCAGTGCCACACTCAAAAAAATCAGCGCTTTATTCTGATCCTCATTGCCATGACCCTCAACGTCGGGCAGATTCTGGCAGACAAACCGGGCCAGCTCCAAGTCAAGTCGGCGCAGCCAGCCGGCTGCTGTCCACTCGACCAGTAAGGTGTCCACAGACGTGAGAGTCAGGTGATTATGCTGTGCTGACACAATGCTCATGAGGCAGATTCCCCTTTCTCGCTTTGCTCCGCAGGCTCCCTTTGCTTTCCAGACACTTCATGTTTCTCAGGCTGCGTGCGCTGTGACAGTGATTGCCCCAGGAAGACGGCGTTCAGTTTCTCGATGAACCTGTTGTCAGGCTTGTCAGCAAAGAGCCCCTGTGTGTCTGATTGCCAGCCACGCAGGAAAAAATACAGTGCGCCACCGATGTCAGACTCATAGTCATAATCCGCTTTGCGGTAACTGAGCAAACGATGCAGGGCAAGCAGGTACAGGGCGTACTGCACATCATAACGTTTATCTAATATTTCTCTGGCCATGGAGTCTGAGTGATAATCCGTGTTTTGGCCACCCAGCCAGTTGGATTTCCAGTCCACTACAAAGTATTTTTCCTGATAGCTGAATACCAGGTCAATAAAGCCTTTCATCATGCCATTAAGATCGATTGCTGACAGTGCGGGCCTGGGCTGACCCGGTAGCAGATATTGTTGGCATAGCTGATCAATATCCTGCGTGCTGACGTTATCAACGGGAAATAAAAACTCCAGTTCGACCTGAAAGGTATCGATATCAGCCATGCTCAAAGGCAGTTTCTCTCCAGGCAAGGTGAACGGCATCTGCAGGAAGCCATTAAGCCAGGTGTCTACTCGATCCAGTTCGTCCTGCCAGCCGTGCCTTGCCAGCCTTTGCTCAAGGTAGGTACGGCGTGGGTCCGATTCCGTTAAGGCGTTGCTTATACCGTAATCAAACGACCACTCCAATAATTCGTGAAGCAACGTGCCGGCTTCAGCGCCGCGGTGCATGCCATGCAAGCCCGGCAAGGTGGTCGTAAATGTGTTGCCTGCTTTCTCCTCTGACCTTTCGCGTAACGCCAGATCTTGCTGGGCTTCCTGCTCTTCGCGTTGCTGGTCAATCATTGCCTGCTCGGGCTCCGGTTGTGTCTTACCGCCTTTCTTTAAGGCAGAGTAGCTGGCAATCCACCAGTGATCGGCAATTGGTCGGCTGACACGTCTGGCTTTTTTAAGTGGTGCCGAGGCCTTGTGCCACGCCTGTAATGTTGTATGCTCTCCGCTGCCATCTGTCAGGCCTTCAGCATTCAGGCTTTCAGGTGTCGGATTCTCTGCAGCAAAACTTTCCACAACAATACCTGGGTGCCTGCTCGCCAGTTGCTGGAGAGCCTGGTTAAGCAGAGTGTCATCACTGACCAGCTGTGCACCCTTAATGTCGAGCTGACTCTTGAACAAGTAACCCAAAGCGGTACCGGGCAAGGATGAGGTTTTGGCATTCGCTTGTTGCCCAACGGAGCCGCAACCCAGCCAGAGAGCATGTTCAGCACGCGTCAGGGCTACGTAGAGCAGGCGCAGGTCTTCAGCCAGCTGTTCTCGCTGCATGATGTCGGTTGCTTCTTCACTGTTTCTCGCATCAAGCTCGATTCTGCGCGCCGCACCTGGTTCGCCAGGAATCTGTGCGATATGCGCCCTTGGGCTTCTGGTACCCTGAAAAGGCGGCGAGCAGATAAAGGGTAAAAACACCAGGGGGTATTGCAGGCCTTTTGATTTGTGGATAGTGATGATGCGGATCAAATCATCATCACTTTCCAGTCTTAGCAGTTCCTCTTTCGTGTGGTTTTGCAGGACATCGCTGTAATGACGGATAAGTGCCTGGGTACCCTGGTGCTGTCGACTGGCTTTTTGCAGGTATTCGGCCAGGTGGAGCAGGTTGGTCAGCGTGCGGGCGCCATTCAAGGGGTCTTCAAGCTGGCGCCGGTCGATGGCGTAGTCATGAATGAAGCGTCGGAGCATTGCCAGCACTCCCTGCGTTTGCCAGATACGCTCAAATTCCCTGAAGCGCTCCATCTGGGATTCCCACTGAATCTCGTCAGTCAGCAGCTGCTGCATTTCCTTGAGGCTGAGCCGTAATGTGCTGGTCGCTAATGCTGCACGCACCCGGGATTCGTTGCCTGGCTGCGCACAGGCACGCAGCCAGTGCCAGACATCTTCCGCTTCCTGCGTGCTGAAGACACTGTCCTGGATAGACAGGAAGACCGATGCCAGCCCTGCTTGTTGTAATGCCTCCTGGATCAGCCGGGCTTCGTTGCGGTTTCTGACCAGCAAGGCAATGTCACGCGGCTGAATGGCCCGTCGGGATTTAGTGCTAACGTCAACGTCAGATTGTCTGGTCGCATCTTCGGCAAAGTGGCAACGAGCTTCGTCCAGTAAAAGCGTCTTGATCGTGGCGACGCAGCGCTGTGCCATCGCCTCCTGGTACAGCGATCGGCTTAGCACGCCTTTTTCCTGTTGGTCAGCCCGAGCATGCCAGAATGTCAGGACGGCAGGTGCTTTGGGGTGAACCAGTGTCTCTTGCAAACCGTTGGCCCTGACCGGGTGAAAGGGCAGCGGATTGTCAGTGGGCTGCCGGAACAAAAACGCACCCTGGGGGCTGTCTTCTGCCGACTCAAACAGGCAGTTAACACTGTCTACCAGCGACTGGCTGGAGCGAAAGTTAGTGCCCAGGCTATACAGCCTGTCGCCACAAAGCTGCTTGGCGTAAAGGTAGGTATGGATGTCCGCGTTTCGGAAAGAGTAAATCGCCTGTTTAGGGTCGCCAATCAGCACCAGAGAGGTATCAGCCGCGTTTTGATCCATGCGATAAATACATTGAATAATCCGGAACTGTACTGGATCGGTATCCTGGAATTCGTCGATCATGGCTGCGGGTAAACGCCGCCGGAGCTGCTCTGCCAGCAGACCACCATGTGGGCCCTGCAAGGCGCGATCCAGCTGCAGCAGCAAGTCGTCATAGCCCATTTCACCCTGGCTCTGCATATGTTCCAGGCGTGCCTGATTCAGCCACTTGGCGGCGTGCAGTGACACACTGCTGCGCACATCGCGTTTGATGTTCTCGGGTGAGTATTGGGATTTAACAGCCAGCCAGTCTGCCAGGAGATCAAACACCTTGTGGCAAGGTGGATCTCCCTGGTTTTTATTCAGGTTCCAGTTGCCGGTGGCAAAGCGGAACAGCACATTAGGGGCTTCGCTGCCGGTGCTTGCCCAGTCATGTATTTCCTGCATGCGGGCAGCAAAGGTGTCATCGTTTTTAAAGCCCCGGTAAGTGGTGCCACTGAGTTTGTGCCGGTAAGGCGCAATCAGTTCAACCAGTGAGTCATGTTGAGCAAGCCAGGCCTTGCGTGCTGTGTTTTCGGCATCGATGATGTGCTGCAGCATGCTGGATAGCGTTTTCAGTTCCTCGGCAATTGATAGCGCTGGCGTTACCGGGATGCCATCGAGGGTAACGTGATTAAGGTTCTGATTCAGTAATGGTTCCACATACGACTTCAGGTCTTCCGGAGAGGTGAAAACACGGCTGACCAGGGCAGCACTGTTATCATCCAGGTGATAGAAAACCTGGCGCCAGTAATCCTTGCAAAGCGCCAGGTTCAGTTCAGCGATATCGGTTAACAGTGTCTGCTGAAAAAGGCTTTGAGTGCGAAACGCATACTCTTTCAGAATGCGCAGGCACCAGCTGTGAATGGTGCTGATAAACGACTGATCCATGTTCTGCGCCGCCAGCGACAAACGCTGTGCATACTCTTGCCAATGCGTCTGGTCATACTGGCTGCGTAAGCTGACCAGCATGCTGTCATCATTCAGGTTGTCATCAGCAAAGTAGCGTGCCGCTTCAGTCAATCTGGCGCGGACACGGTCCCGAAGTTCCTCAGCCGCGGCATCAGTGAACGTCATCACCAGAATCTGGTCGGTGGCCAGTGGTATGCGCTCTGGCTCATCAGTGCCATTGCCAAGGATCAAACGGGTATAAAGCAGAGCGATAGTGAAAGTTTTACCCGTGCCCGCACTGGCTTCAATCAGGCTGCTGCCACGTAGTGGAAAAGCAAAGACATCCAGTGTCTGCATCAGGGTACCTCTGCCTTGTTCAGTTGTGCCCGGCTGTGGTGCCAGTGTTCACACATAGCCCGGTACAGTGACTGACTGTGGGCATACAGCAGGCTGTCTTCAACCGGCAGTATATCAGTTGCCGGGCCTGATGCTTCCTCGGCACGATAGGGTGTGGTGGCAGCCAGTAAACTGTCAAAATCAGGCCAGAGCCGTTGTAATGCGTAGCTGTTTTGTACGGCTGGAAAACTGCGGTCGTTTCCGGCATTGCCTTCATAGGCGATTCTGGCATCGTATGTGGATAGGCTCTCTGTGCTCTTCTCTGACCCGGCATCTGTCCCTGCATCTTTCTTTGCATCTGTTGCCGTACCGTCAATCAGGGCACAGCTGGCAATCAGGGCACAGCTGGTTGCTGGCTCAGCAACGAGTGGTGCCTGAAGGTTGCTGGCATAGAGCATCATTAATGTCTGCAGCTCTTGTCTGGCTTGTTCCGGGGTTAGCGGTAGCAGTGCCGAGCTGGATTCGGCAGATACCAGCCAGGTTGTCACGGGGCCATTGAGCTGGCAAGCCAGATGGTATGGCCAGTGCCGGGCAATATAGTGCCACTTGGGCTTGCCTTTGTTGCCTTGTTTCCCTGCCCAGATGCTACTGCCCGTGTTGACCAGTCGAATAGCTGTAGCGGTATCATCACTGGCAGCCCAGACATCAGCAATACTGTCTTCAAGTTGAATATGGCCTTGTTCAGCTTGCACAGAGACTGTCAGGGAGAGTCTGCGACTATGTCTGGACAGCAGTTCATGTATCTGCTCAAGCGTATGGCTGATGGTGTGAGCGATCTGCTGTTTAACTTCCCGGTCAAATGGTGGCAGCGGTAAGGTGCCACTTGCCTGAATCTGATCCATCATGCGGTTGAGTGTACTCGCTGATTGCGTTGCTGACTCAGCCAGACGGTAGATGCTTTGTTCGAGTATTGACTGGTTTACCTGCCACCTTTCCAGATTGCTGAGAGAGAAGGGTTCATCTATCGATTGCTCTTCGTCTGGTTTGGCAAAGTTAACGTGCAGACACTGCCGGAAAAATTCCTGGGCAGGGTTACGCATCATTTGACTGAGCTCGGCCAGTCCAATGGAAATGGGCTCCTGGGCCTGGGTGCTGCTTTCAGCTGAAGCTGACTCGTCCTGCGCCGGTTGATGCACTGCGTCGCTGGCTATTTCAGGTGGTTCCCATTCCCGGGCAAAGGTGCTCAGTTGACTGTCGAGGTCAAAGTAGCGGGCACTGAATGGCTGCAAGGGGTAACTGTGGGTCACTGCTTCCAACAGCCGCTGGCCGCGCGTGTCTGTTAAATAGTCCCGTAACTGGGCGACCAGCACCGAAGGAGGGCAGAATGCATTGTCGGTAATGCTATAGGCACTCCAGGAAATATACAGGTGCTCGCGTGCTGAGAGCATGGCCTCAAGAAACAGATACCGGTCATCTTCACGCCGTGAGCGATCCCCTGGCCGGTAATCGTCCCGCATCAAGTCAAAATCAGAATAAGTGACCTGTCGTGGGTAATCCGCATCATTCATCCCCAGCAGACAGATACGGCGGAAGGGGATGGCACGCATGGGCATCAGGGAGGCGAAGTTAAGTGACCCACTCAAAAAGCGTTGACTGAGTTCGCGTTGTTCAAACAGGTCCTGCAGGTGGTCATGAACAATGCTGACTTCAATGGCGTCGTCGAAGGCTGCCAGCTCAGAGGTTGCCTGCCATTGCTCCAGGCGTTTAGCGATACGGTTAAGAGCGGCCTGATCCGCGTCATCGCTGACTGTGAAGAAAGTCTGCATCAGCTGATGGATACGCTCAACCCAGGTCGTGACCTGAGCAGGCTGAAGAAATAACTGCCAGAGGTGCTCTAGTTCACTGATCAGGTGGGCCAGTTTGCCGACAGATGCGGCACCCAGTCCCCCAACTTCTGTATAGGGTTCAACGCTCTGCCAGCTTTCCCGGCTGCCACTGGCGTAACCGAGCAGCATACGTTTAAGTCCGAACAGCCAGGTGTTCAGCGTCAGGGTATCGGGGTTGTATTCCGCTGCGAAGCCGTGAGTGATGCGATGCTCGGCGTTGAAGCCCCAGCGCACTCCAGCGCCTTCAATCCACTGGTTGAGCAGGGCGATATCTTCTTCGCTCAGCCCAAAGGCCTGACGCAATGCCGGTACATCGAGAAGGTCCAGGACGTCGGTAACGGGTAGCCGTGAATGGGCAATGTTGAGCAGCATTTCGAATGCTTGCATCAGCAATGACTGACTGCGCTGCCCCTGGTCGCTGATGGAAAATGGGATATAACGCTCGTCATGGTGATCTATGCCAGCAAATACGGCCTGAATGTGAGGTGCAAACTCATTGATATCAGGCACCATCACCAGAATGTCCCGGGGTTTCAGGGTTGGGTCTGCTTCCAGCCAGCTTAGCAACTGGTCCTGCAGGACCTCCACCTCACGTTGTTTGCCGTGAGCCAGGTGAAAGCTCAGGCCTGCTTCGCTGTGAGGGCTTTGCGCCAGCGTCATTGCCTCGGTGACTGAGCGCAGGTGATAAATATCCGATTGGACCTGACCGAGTAATGTGGACTCTTCAGGTGGTTCGAATACATCAATGGACAGCTCGTTCTCGTGAAACATTGACTCGTAGTGTTTGCGTTCGTCGTGCTCATCGAGAAGCCGTATGTAATCCCGCCCTTGCTTGCCCCAACTGGCCAGTAACGGGTTACTTTGCAGATACTGTGTGTCCTGGCTCAACAGATCACTGGTCTGATATTGCTGTTTGTGTGCCTGGCGGCGAAAAGGTTTGGCAAACCAGCGTTGGGCCTGCACCGGGTCAATGATATCTCCCCAGTAAAACTGACAGGGGTTGTGCACGAAGAGCAGTACCTGGGTAAACGCGGACAATGCAGACAGCACCTCAAGGCTTTGCCGGGGCAACGAGGACAGGCCAAACACCACGATGCGCCGGGGCAGACCCTGGGGGCGGTTGCCCTGTTCAGCCAGTTGCTTGCAGACATTCAAAAAATGCTGATGGATTTGGGCGCGGCTGCTGAGCGCGTCAATTGTCTTGTCATCGTTAGCAACCCCTGAAGCACTGCCGTGAATATCGTTAACAATGCTTCGCCATAATGCTGGCTGCCAGGATTCGCTCTCGGGAATGGCCTGCCAGGTTTCCCGGCGGGTGTACTGGTCATCTCCGGCGGACCATTCGCTCAGCCAGTCAGCACGATAGACCTGGTACTGATCCAGCAGGTCAGCCAGTCGTCCGGCAAGCTGGAAGCGTTTGCGGCCATCCGAGCTATCTGCCAGGAAGTACTTGAGTGCGGCAAATGTCGGCTCTGTCAGCAGATCGGGCAATAAGCGGAAAATACGCCAGGTCAGTTGATCTTTGTCATAAGGGGATTGCGCGGGCAGGTTGCCTAACACTGATCTATAGGCCTGCCAGTGATATCGGCCGGGCAGGGTGATCTCCATGGCGGCAGCAATACCACAGCCGGGTTGGTCTGCATCCGGGTTCTTAGCCAGAGACAGCTGCAGCCACTGGGCAATGCCGTTACTCTGAACCAGCATTACCTCATTTTCCAAGGGTTCAAGTGGATGTTTACGTAACCAGTCCACCAGCAGGCTGCGCAGGCTTTCGATGCGGTTGCTGTGCAGCACCATGAAGCCAGATTCAATGTTGTTTGCGTCGTCTACAGCCATGCGATGTGATCGTCCTTAATACCAGCGGGTTGCCGAGGTTAAATATCCCTGACAACCCGCCCCAGTATAAAGACTTTATCGCCATTTGTGTGCAGAAGCTTACTGACTGGCCTCGTCGCGGCGGGCCCCCGCAAGGACACCTGGCAGAGCATAGTTGCCTTCATGACAGGCATACTCATAGATTGGCTCATCGTCCGGGCGCGCATTCATCACCAGTTCCCCTTGCCAGGGTTCGCTGAAGACAGTGGGATCCTCAACAGTAAACTGATAAAGAATCTGGTCTTCGGAGGTTCGAGTCAAACGCTCAGTGACAGACAGTTCCGCATTGGCGCCATAAATACGGTGTTGTGGGTGGAAACCCTGCGTTTCAATGACCAGGGTATCGCCTTCCCAGTGCCCCACTGAATCGCCCATCCACTTGTCCAGTTCAGGCCGGTGCTCTCCGTGTAGCCTGATGATACGGGCATCATGGATCATTTCAGCCAGAATCATCACATAGTCGTCCGTCTGCACGATCTGATAGTTATTGTTATACATCACCGGCAGCATGGGAGGACCGGAATGGGTACCAAAGGAAATCAGGCAACGTTCAGACAAAGGGCGTCCTTCCGGGCCATCGTTACGGGAGACACCTTCGGGCAGGTTGCCAAACATGGCACTGCGAGCCCCTTCAGCAAAAGGAATCTGACCACTGGCCGGACTGACAATAATAGAGGAGCGGTATTCGCCGTTGATTTGCAGCAACTGGCTGCCGACGTCTTTCCAGAACTCATTGTAACCGTCATCGGTGTCTCCGTCGTTGCTGCCCTGAGCGCCGGCCCCGGCTTCCCGGTCTGGATCGCTGGGCGCATATTCTGAATCAATGAATTCGGCATGATCGCTTTCCCAGGCACGGGCCTCAGCCTCTGAGAGAATCAGCGTCTCACCCAGTTCCCGGTCGCGGGTCAGTGGTGTCAGCGTGCGGTTGCTCCAGACACCTTGCAGGTCTGGCTGCCCGTTACCAAGCCTGGGAATGCCTTCATCTGCCGTTGCCATACCGGGCAGCAGTACAGCCAGGCTGATGCTTGATGTTATTGCAAGCTTTTGAAAACTATCAAATATGCTTGTTGTTTTTATCTCTGCTACGTCATTGTTATTATGAAACACCTTACCTCCCTCCATGGGATAGTTGTGATTTATACCGAGCGGTAAGTCAGATCTTGGTCTTTATGACAAAAGTTGTCAAATTATCAGCAGTCTCGTTACGTTTCAGACAAACTTTGCTGCAATTGCGGGCGGCGCCCCCTTGACAATATCTGTATACTCGCTCGGTTGTCATCAGAACATATAATATAAAAAGGGGATTGCTGTTTTGTCTTTACCGTTCCGTGTATCGCTGGCAGGCATGCTGGCATTAACGGTCGCACAGGCCGTTAATGCGCAAAATGCTGACAGTCAGGCGAACGAACCCGTTGCCAGAGTCGGCCAGGAGCTGCGCATATCACTGACCCGCGCACCTGATAATGTAGACATCGACCTGGATGGTCGCCTTAATGATGCGGTATGGAATACCGCGACGTCTTATGGCGGTATGGGCACGGTTGAGCCGGAAACATTGCTGCCATCTCCTTACGATACGCAAATCAAGACGTTCTATACCGATGATGGAATCTATATTGGTGTTGAGATGGAGCAGCCGTCTGAAACCTTGATTCGACGTATTACGGGCCGTGATAACCGGAATGTAAACCGGGACAGAATCTCCATTACCCTCGATAGTTCAGGTGAAGGCCAATACGGATACTGGGTGAGCCTGGCACTGGGTGATAATCAGCTAGACGGTACTATCCTCCCGGAGCGACAGTACAACAGTCAGTGGGACGGGGCCTGGTTTGGCGCCACCGCTGAAACTGAGAATGGCTGGTCAGCAGAGTTCTATGTCCCCTGGGGGCAACTGGCAATGCCATCGCGTGAAGGTGCCCGACAGATCGGTTTTTATGCAGAGCGGGTTATTGCCCACCTGAACCAGAATTCTTCCTGGCCGACTATTGCCAAATCAGACCCGATTTTTCTGAGTAATTTTCCGCTACTGGAACTGGAAGGGGTGAACCCTCAGCAACAGTGGAGTTTATTCCCTTCAGTGGCTTCTACCTATGACGAAGTGGATTCAAGCTGGAAGCACAGAGCCGGTGCGGACGTTTTCTGGCGTCCATCGAGCAACTTCCAGCTCACCGCCACCTTGAATCCTGACTTTGGTTCCGCCGAAGCGGATGACGTGGATGTTAACCTGACCGCGAATGAAACCTTTTTCCCGGATAAACGTCTGTTTTTCCAGGAAGGCCAGGAAATCTTTAACGTCACATCACGGGCCAATGGCAGTTCCGGTAAGCGTTTTACCATTCTCAACACGCGCCGCATCGGTGGGCGACCCAGACAACCGGATGACCTGCCACCGGGTACTGGATTATCGCAGCGTCAACGAACCGTCAATGCGGATCTGTTAGGTGCCGTCAAAGCAACCGGGCAGGCCGGCAGTTTCCGCTATGGTGTGCTGGCGGCCTCTGAAGATGATACTAATTTTGATGTGGCTGGTCAGACTGTTGAACAAACCGGTCGTGATTTTACTGCCTTTCGTATGCTGTATGAAGATAACGGCAACAATACGGGCGCAGCGTATCGCAGTCTGGGTTACATTGGCACGCTGGTTGGGCATGAGGAGTCAGATGCAGAAGTTCATGCCGTGGATTACCGCTACCTGACCCAGGGCGGTATCTGGAGTTTTGATGGTGCCGTTGTTAACTCCGACTCCGGTGATCATGGTGAAGGCTATGGTGCCTATACGGATATTGTGTATACCCCTCGTCAGGGTTTCACTCACACGCTGAACCTGACTTATCTCGATGACACCATTGATGTGAACGACTTTGGTTACCAGGAAAGAAACAATGTCTGGGAAGCCTGGTATCGTTTTTCCTGGGTCAAAACCGGTTTGACGCGAGTCCGCGATATTCGGGTAAGCCCATTCCTGCGTTATGAAGAAAACCTCGATGGTGATCGCACCAATAATGCGATTCCTGTGGTGAGTACAACGGTTACCCTGAATAACCTGGATAAGGTCGACTTCAGTTTCATGTACTTCCCCAAGCGATACGATGATCGTAACAGCTTTGGTAATGGAACGTTTGCAACACGTGAGCGTGTAAATTCAAATATCAGCTACAGCACAAACACGGCATTGCCGTTTAGCTGGAAAGTTGGTGTCGGACGTTCTGAAGAGCTGGCGGGCGGTAACAGCGAGAAATATGACGCATCGTTCAACTGGCGTGCTATGGATAATCTCAATTTTTCTGTTGAGGGTACCTATCAGGATCGGGATGGCTGGTTACTGCACCAGGGTGATCAACGCTTCACGGCCTTTAAAACCAGTCAGTGGGAAACCGGTTTGCGCATGGAGTATTATCTGACTGCGAAACAGCAGTTCAGTGCCGGTATGCAGTGGGTAGGCATTAAAGCCCTGGGGGATCGCTACTTCATATTACCTGCTGATGCACCTACCCGGAACCGTGACTTGATCGAAGTGCCTCAGCACGCTTCTACGCCAGGTGATTTCTCAATCTCGCAAATGAACTTCCAGATGCGATATCGTTGGGAAATCGCGCCGTTGTCTGATCTGTTTATTGTCTATACAAGAAATGCTAACCGACGTGAAGGTGTGTATGACTTCAGTGATCAGTTTGATGATGCCTGGCAGAACCCCTTGCTGAGTCAGTTGGTAATAAAACTTCGGTACAGACTAGGTACTTGATGTATTAGGTATTTGATGAAAGAGATCTGATCGATTGGATTGCTCTTAAAAAAGGCCAGTGACGAAAAGTGTCAGCTGGCCTTTTTTTGTTTGCCGTGGTTTGGATCGAGGGCGTTATAGTGCCTTGATCTCTGCAAGTTTGTCTTGTAACGCTGCCATAGCACGTTCAGTAGATTCTTTTCTTTCTCTTTCTTTTTCAACCAGTTCGGCCGGCGCTTTGGCAACAAATTTTTCATTGCCGAGCTTGCTGCTGATACCCTGCATGGTTTTTTCCAGCTTGGCAATTTCCTTGTTCAGACGCGCAATTTCCTCGTCTTTATCAATCAGGTCAGCCAGTGGTACCAGAATTTCCATGTCCTGGTGAAGCTGGGTGGCGCTTGCCGGCACTGTTTCTCCGTCTTCAACAGCCCGTAGCTCGGTGAGCTTGGCCAGTTTCAACAAGGTTGCCTGGTTTTCTGCCAGTCGGCGACGATCCGCTTCACTGGTGTTGCGTAACAGGGCAGCAAAAGCCTTGCCGGGTGGAATGTTCATTTCACCACGGATGTTACGAATACCAACGATGACGCCTTTGACCCATTCGATATCCGCTTCAGCACTTTCGTTGATTAATGCCTCGTTGGCCATGGGGTAGGGCTGCAGCATGATGCTGTCGCCATCCTGGCGCTGTCCGGTCAGCGTGGCGATCTTCTGCCAGATCTCTTCGGTGATGAACGGCATCAGCGGGTGCACCATGCGCAGGCTGCTTTCCAGAACCGTCAGCAGCGTTAAGCGAGCGGCACGAGCGCGCTCTGGCTGGTTGTCAGCATCCCAGAGAACCGGCTTGGACAGTTCAACGTACCAGTCGCAGTACTCGTTCCAGAAGAAGTCGTAGATCGCCTGTGACATCAAATCAAATCGGTAGCTGGCCATGTGCTCATGAGCCTGGGTCACAGTCTGTTGCAAGCGTGACAGGATCCAGCGATCCGCCAGGCTGAGGTTCGGGTCTGACTGTAGTGACTGAACGTCTTGCGGTGTGAACTGAATGCCTTTTTCTTCGGTATTCATGATCACATAGCGCGAGGCATTCCAGATCTTGTTGCAGAAGTTACGGAAACCTTCCATGCGGCCGACGTCAAATTTGATGTCGCGCCCTGTCGACGCCAGTGAATAATAGGTATAGCGCAGTGCATCGGTGCCATATCCCACAATCCCGTCCGGGAATTCATCGCGAGTCGCTTTTTCGATTTTCTTCTGCAGTTGTGGCTGCATCAGACCTTCGGTGCGTTTCGCGATCAGGTCGTCCAGGCTGATACCGTCGATCAGGTCGATCGGGTCGAGTACATTACCTTTGGACTTGGACATCTTCTGACCTTGTCCATCACGAATCAGGCCGTGGATGTACACCTTTTTGAAAGGGATCTCGCCGGTAAACTTCAGGGTCATCATGATCATCCGGGCCACCCAGAAGAAAATGATGTCGAAGCCAGTCACCAGCACGTCCGTGGAATGGAATGTTTTCAGAGTTTCCGGATCATCTGGCCAGCCCAGCGTCGAAAAGGTCCACAACGCTGACGAGAACCAGGTGTCCAGAACGTCTTCGTCCTGTTCCAGTGCCAGGTCATCTGCCAGCTTGTATTTGCTGCGTACTTCCGCCTCGCTGCGCCCGACATAGATATTGCCGTCTGCGTCATACCAGGCCGGAATACGGTGCCCCCACCACAACTGCCGGGAAATACACCAGTCCTGCAGGTCACGCATCCATGAGAAATAGGTGTTCTCCCAGTTTTTGGGAACAAACTCGATATCACCGTCTTCCACGGCTTTGATGGCAGGTTTGGCCAGTTCCTGAACAGCAACGTACCACTGATTGGTCAGGTAAGGCTCAATCACCACGCCACTGCGATCACCGCGAGGCACTTTCAGCTTGTGAGGCTCGACTTTGACCAGCAGGCCAGCGGCTTCCATATCAGCGACCAGTTTTTTACGGGCATCAAAACGGTCCAGGTCGCGGTAGGCCTCCGGGGCGTTGTCATTGATAGCCGCATCAATGGTGAAGATGTTGATCATGGGCAGATCATGGCGCTTGCCAACTTCATAATCGTTGAAGTCGTGGGCCGGGGTGATTTTTACACAGCCGGTACCAAACTCCGGGTCGACGTAATCATCACCTACAATTGGGATACGTCGGTCACACAAGGGCAGGTCAACAAACTTGCCGATCAGTGACTTGAAACGGGGATCTTCGGGGCTGACAGCAACCGCTGTGTCACCCAGCAGGGTTTCCGGACGAGTGGTGGCTATTTCAATATAGTCTTTGCCATCGTCAGTGGTGGCACCATCAGCCAGTGGGTATTTGAAGTACCAGAAATGCCCGTCTTCTTCTTCGTTGATGACTTCCAGGTCGGAAACGGCGGTGTGCAGTTTCGGGTCCCAGTTCACCAGGCGGTTGCCGCGATAAATCAGGCCTTCGTCAAACAGGCGAACAAACACTTCTTCCACGGCTGCAGACAGACCCTCGTCCATGGTGAAGCGCTCACGTGACCAGTCAATGGAGCCACCCAGGCGACGGATTTGCTGAGTAATGATACCGCCGGACTGCTCTTTCCACTTCCAGACTTCGTCGTTGAACGTTTCTCGGCCCAGATCGGTGCGCTTGACGCCGTCTTTTTCCAGGCGCCGCTCCACCACCATTTGCGTGGCAATGCCGGCATGGTCAGTACCGACCTGCCAGAGGGTGTTCTTGCCCATCATGCGCTGGTAGCGGATCAGGGCGTCCATGATGGCATTCTGAAAACCATGCCCCATGTGCAAACGACCGGTGACATTGGGTGGGGGAATCACGATGCTGTAGGATTCACCCTGGCCGCTGGGGGTGAAGTAGCCACCTTTTTCCCAGGTCTCATACCATTGTTGTTCAATTTGCTGGGGTTGATACGTCTTATCCATGGTCCTGTCTGATCAGCTCCGTCGGCTTTGTTAGTGGCCCCTGCGCTAGAGCCACTAAGCTTTACGCAAGACCCACCAGGTCGGGAAGAAAGTGATGCCACCACGACCATTAACAGGTGCGGTTCAACAACATTCCGGGAAATCCGTCAAGTATACCCGATGAGCCGCCATGGTGCATGTATGCTGCGAGGTTCAGCTGTCCTGGAGATTAATGATTCTGCCGTCAGCTGCATCCGCATCAGCCTGGTCATGGGTGACCAGCACGGCCGGCAACCCGGCTTTTGTCAGCGCATCAAAAACCAGCTTGCGGATTTCTTGTCGCAAGTCAGTATCCAGGCTGCTGAAAGGTTCGTCCAGCAACACGGCTTGCGGTTGCGAAAATAACAGCCGCTGCAGTGCAACACGCGTTTTCTGGCCACCTGATAAGGTTTCCGGGTCGCGTTGCTCATAGCCTGCCAAACCCAGCTGCATTAATGCGGCGCTGACTTTTTCCTGTTTATCCCTGGTGCTGGCAGGCATGGCAAATACCAGGTTCTGGGCAATAGACAGATGGGGGAAGAGCAGGGGATCCTGAAAAAGCAGGCCGGCGCCGCGCTGCTCAGGAGGGAGCTGGTCAATGCGCCGGTTGCCCAGATGGACCTGGCCCTCGAGTTTAAATTCGGGCGTGAGAAAGCCGGCAATGGCAGCGAGCAGACTGGATTTGCCGGAGCCGGATGGCCCCATCACGGTCAGTATCTCCCCCGGGGCAATCTGCGTATCCAGTTTCAGCAGACATTTCTGTTGCAGATACAGCGTCAGCTGCTTTAGCTGTAGAGACTGCATGGTCATTGCATAAACCCTTTCATGCCGCGGCGGTTTTTCCAAATCAGCCTGGGGAGTAATAACGCTGTGGCAAAGCCTAGCACAGGTAACGCCGCCTGGATCAGTGCCCAGACAGCGATGGTACTGCGGCTGCCACCTGCTGCCATGGTCATCGCTTCGGTGGTGATTGTGTTGACACGGCCGCCCCCGGCCAACAGTGTCGGTAAATAAAGTCCGTTGCTGACAGCAAAACCAATGGCCAGAGAACTGAGCAAAGCAGCGATCAGCATCGGTAATTTGATACGCAGGAAAAAACGTGCGGGTGTGATGCGTAACGATGCCGCCAGCATGGGCCAGCGTTTGTCCAGCCCCCGGTAAGCGTCAGCCAGTGACAAATACATGTATGGAATAACAAAAACCAGGTGAGCCAGGACAACCGTCAGCAAACCGGGTGGGATCTGCATCTTCTCCAGCCACACGGTGTAACCAAACAGAAAAGCGATCTGCGGCGTTAACAAAGGCAGATAAAGCAAGCGGCTGATGATGTGGTGGTGATTTACTCTGGTAAGAGCATTCCCATGAGTACCGGTGCCGATATGAACCCGGGCAGAGCTCACCTGCTGTTCCAGGGTGAGCACGATCAGAACAAAAGCAATAAGGACAGTGGTCACAGCGATGGTCACTGTCGTTGCCAGCGAATCCCATAACAAGGGCAGCTGCGCACGCCAGTGTCCAAGAGTCAGACTGTCAGGAAAGCTGTCGGGAAATCGCCAGCGCCCCGCAAAAGCCTGAATGATCAGTATGACTAATGCCAGGGTCAGCATGGAAAACGTGACAATAAATCCGGTACGCCCCAGCAATGCCAGTGGGCGAGCCCCAAAGTCACGCTGCCCTGATTGCTGGTAATACGCCAGAACCCGGCTGATCATTCGCTCCCCAAGTATCCAGAGGCCGATCGTAGCGGCTGTGATAGCCACTTGCAGCAAGGCGCCTGCCGAGGCCAGGTTACGTAGTGACAGGTCCGGGTCATTAAACCATGACAGGGTGCGTACACTGAGTGGCGCCGGCAATGATGGCCCAAGTATCAGGGCAACTTCCACGGAAGTGGAGGCGTAGGCAATGACAGCAAAAATCGGCAGTCTCAAGGCCGGGTACAGTGCGGGCGCAACGGTCCACAGCCAGGCCGTAGAGCGTTGATATCCCAACGAGCGCGCCACGGCCAGTCGTTGGTCGGCCTGGATCGCCGGCAGGGCAGCCAATGCCATTAATAGCAGAAACGGCACTTCCTTCATGATCAGTGCCAGCGTCATGGTGAGTGCCCAGGGGTCATTGATTATCAGCAAGTCGGGTGGTCGCTCCCAGCCGCTGACGAGGGGAGAAACCAGCCGGAATAAAAAACCCGAAGGAGTCAGCAGGAAGGCGATGCCAAATGCTGCTGCGACATGCGGAAATGCCAGCAGAGGGGCTGTCATCCGGCGTATCCAGTTCAATGTTCTGCCACCGCTGGTGGTAGCCAGAAAACTGAACACAATGATAAAGGCGATCAAGGCAGACAAGAGGCCCGGTATCACACTGAGCAGTACACTGTGAAAAAGGCCGGGTGTACTAAATAAGGATTGCCATGCTTGCAGCGACAACGCCTGCTGATCAGCAGCAGAGGAGTACCCGATGCTGGGGAGTAATACACCGGCGAGTCCGACCAGCACCGGTATCGCCAGAAAAATGAGTAAAAGCCAGGGAGCCAATGCCTGCGCAGCTTTCAGGTCTTTAGTTGACACCATAACGCCGCATCCATGCAGTCTCCAGTGCAGGCATCCAGTCCGGGTGTGGCTCCGACAATACGTTGCCTCTTTCACCTTCCGGCAGTGCAGCCGGATGTGATTGTGTCATTGCCGCGAAAGCCTGGCGTTGTCTGGCTGTCAGCATCTTGGGATCAAGCACACTGGTGCTGCCCAGATGCTCGGGGTCCTGCGCGCGAAGCTGGGCTTGCGGAGACAGCAGGAAATTGGCGACCACCATAGCGGCCTCCGGGTTGGTCGCATTGAAAGGAATGGCAACAAAACTGACATTGGCCAGGGTGCCGGTACGCATTGTATAGCTGCGAATGCTGTCAGGCAGCTCTCCCCGCTGAACGCGGTTGACCGGATCATTCGGGTTAAAGCTGAAAGCCAGCAAGGTTTCCCCATCGGCTAACAGACGTCTCATTTCAGGACCATTGGCAGGAAAGGTTCGACCACGGCGCAATAAATGCGGATGCAATTGATCGAGGAATGCCCACAGCGGTGCAGTGACTGCGTCAAAGTCAGTCTCGGTAACTGGCTGCTGTAGTGCCTCCGGCTGCGTGCTGAGTTCTGCCAGCGCCTGTTTCAGAAAGGTTGAGCCGAGAAAATCCGGTGGTTTTGGATAGGTGAATTCACCCGGGTTTGCCCTGGCCCAGCGCAGCAGTTCCTGCATGTTGCGGGGAGGAACCTCCAGGTAGTCGCTGTCATAATAAAATACCAGGTGTGCACGTAACCAGGGTGATTCGTATCCTTCGACCGGTACAGAAAAGTCGTGTCGCATTTCCGGGTTTGCGTCGGCATTGACCAGTCGAAAGTTGGGCAACTGCTCCGCCCAGGGGCCATACAGCAGGTTGTTGGTTTTCATGCTGGCAAAATTTTCGCCATTGATCCACAGCAGGTCGACTGCGCCGTTTTCTGTGTTACCGGCTTCCTTCTCTGCCAGGACACGAGAAACGGACGTGGCGGTATCACGGATTTTTACGTGGTTAAGAACAATGTCGAACTCTGCCTCAACCTGCTCAGCGACCCATGCCAGGTAAGCATTGTTGCGCTGTTCACCACCCCAGGCGTGGAAGTAGACAGACTGTCCCTGAGCTCGACTGACTGTGTTTTGCCAGGTTGCGTTTTCGTCTGCAAACACCCTCGGCATCGTTGCCCAGAAAATTATCGCGGCGATCGTTGCTATCGTAACTATGGCAGCCAGCGTCGCTTTTGCAACGACAGTAGCAATGGCTGCTTGTGTGCAACGCTGGTGGTTCATGCCGGCTGGCCTGTGCTGGCGATGACGCCAAGGCGTTTGGCGCGTCGCTGTGACTGCAGTTGATTGAGTTGAGGCCCAAGTACCGTTTGATGAAACTTGTCGCAGCCGATGCACAGGTTTGCATACTCATTGCCTGTCGGGGTTTGCGTATGACAGGCATTCAGGAAATCGTTTTCCTGCCAGCCGTCATCCAGTCCCATCAATTGTGGCTGTCCCTGGTTGATGGCCTGAATAGCAGGCAGCTCAGCGACGCTGTAGAGGATCTCTGTCAATGGCTCTTCGGCGAGGTTGCCCAGTGGTGTGGCAGTCTTGATACAACAGGGGTAGACATTGCCGTCCGGGTCGATTGAAACCTCAGAGCCGCTTTTGCCCTGCTGCAGAAAGCCCAGACCGCCTGACCAGGCGTTACAGAAATTATCTGCCATAGTCGCCTTAGACAGGTCATTGCGCCAGGCACGCCCTCTGGGCCAGAGCTTGCCAATCCAGCTTTCGTCGGTGGCGCCGAATAAAGTATAGACGGGTGTTGAATCTGCATCACTGAGGCGTCGCTGAGCATGTTCCGCCATACTGATCATGCCCGCAGATTCAAACATATCACGGAGCTTTTCGATCAGGGGCTGGCGTTTTTCACCCTGCATGCCAACATGATAATCATCCATACCGGCTGCTGAGACTGACCAGACACCCCGGTCGAGCAGTTCAGCAAGGATTTTTTCAGTCAGCAGGTCGCCAGTGGTCTGAACGATGACTTTAACGCCGCCTTTGTCCCTATATTTATCTTGAATCGCTTCCAGCGTGGGGTAAAGCACATTTTCCCGGACAGGGTCAGTCAGCACATCACCACCAGAAAGAATAATCCGGCCTGTGCGATATACTGCTTCATCACCTGATGCCTCCGCATCCAGAAAACGCATGCTGTCAGGTAAGTTGGCAATAATCCTGGGGGCATTGTCCCGTGCTTCGCTGACAACCTGATCAAGTTCATCCCGGACGTAAGGGTGAAAGCGATCGTCATAGCAGTGTTTGCAGCGGCGGTGACAGTGCCAGCAAAGCACGTAATATATGGATTCCATCTGTATCAGGACCTTGTTGTGATTTTTGCAGGTGACCGCAGCAATACCCGCATTCTTTCAGTATGGCTGGTATTTATGTTGCCGAAAGCTCAATGCGACCAACGGTACTACAATCATGGCACTGCCCAGCAGGAAACCCAAGCCCGGTGTTTCAGCAAAAGCCAGCCAGCCGATCAGTATCGCCCAGATCAGACCAGTGTACTCGGCGCTGGTCACTGCGTTGGCGGCAACATGGCGGTATGCCAGTAGTACGGTCCAGTTATAGCAAATGATCAGCACACCTGAAGTCAAGGCAAAGATGGCCAGGTCGGGGCGGAACCCGGGGGCTGTCAATTGCCATTCGATTCCGAAAAATATGGCTGACAAGGGCAGCATCAGGAGTGCATTAATCAGCAATTGCTGCACAGAGGTCTGGTTATCCGGCAACAGGCGAACCAGCACGGAATTAAGCGCCATTGATAGGGCGCCACCCAGCGCCGCCAGAGCGCCCCAGCCGAAATTCAACGGCTGCAGTATCACCAGGGTACCGATCAAACCGCTGGCGACTGCGCTGATGCTGAGCAGGGTCAGGCGCTCTTTGAAGCCGAGCCAGGCAAACAGCATGATCAGCAGGGGTGCCAGGTAGAATACAGCATTGGCTGTTGCCAGGGGTAAAGTCGTCAGGGCAATGACCATACAAAACACCCCGAGCAGACTCAGAGCCGCCCGTATCAGGTGAATACCAAACCCCTGTGGCAATGAACGCCAGCTAAAATGCCTGGAAAAAGGCAGTAACACACCAACAGTCAGTACCGTTCGCAAGAACATGAACTGAAAAACCGGGACGCCTGCCCCCATTATCTTGATGACGACATCGGAAAGGACCGCCAGCGCGTTTCCCACAATAAGCAGGATGATGGCACTGCGCAGCGTATGACCGGTCATACTGTAAACCCTCGCTGTCCGGCAGACAGCTGCTGCACAGTGCCTGGTCGGTCAGTTCAGTTGCTTTGTCGTTTAAGGTACTCGACCAATAATGGTACCGGGCGTCCAGTGGCTCCTTTTTGTGCGCCACTGTTCCAGGCTGTGCCGGCAATATCGAGGTGGGCCCAGTTGAAGTTTTCCGTGAACCGTGACAGGAAACACGCCGCAGTGATGGTGCCGGCGCGTGGGCCGCCAATATTGGCAATATCGGCAAAGTTGGAATCCAGCAACGATTGATACTCATCATCCAGTGGCAGCTGCCATACCGTATCGCGGACGTCCTGGCCCAGGGCAAACAGTTCCTGTGCCAGGGCTTCGTTATTACTCAGCATGGCGGTGTTCACATTACCGAAGGTAGCCACGGCAGCGCCGGTCAGGGTGGCGACATCAATAACGGATTTTGGCTTGAAACGCTCAGCGTATGTCAGGGCATCACACAGTACCAGGCGACCTTCGGCATCAGTGTTGAGCACCTCGATGGTTTTGCCTGACATGCTGGTGACCACGTCACCGGGTTTGGTTGCCTGGTTGCCGGGCATATTCTCAGCGGCAGCTACAACAGCCACCACATTGATTGGCAGGTTCAGTTCTGCGACAGCATTCATGGTGCCAATGACGGATGCGGCGCCACACATGTCAAACTTCATCTCATCCATGCCAGCGCCGGGTTTCAGGCTGATGCCGCCAGTATCGAAGGTAATGCCTTTGCCCACCAGGCAGTATGGCTTTTCGGTCGTGCTCTTGGCACCTTTGTGTTCGATGACGATTAATCTGGATTCTTCTTTCGAGCCATGACCCACTGAGAGCAGTGAACCCATGCCTAAACGTTCCATCTGTTTTTCGGTCAGGGCTTTGACTTTCAGTGATTTGTACTTAAGACCCATTTCCGTGGCAGTTTGGGCCAGAAAAGAAGGCGTACAGATGTTGCCAGGCAGATTCCCCAGTTCCCGGGCTGTCGACATACCCAGGCTGATGGCTTCACCAAGATCAATGGCCGCGCTTTGTGCTTTGCGTGGCATCTGGTCACAGGGCATCACCTGAACAGTGGTGAGTTTGGCTGGTGTGGCCTTTTTGCTTTTGGTGCGGTCGTACTGATAGGCAGTATTACCTGCTTCCTGGACCAAACGGGTGATGGTCCAGTCAATTTCACGATCTGTCGGTTGAAATCCGCTGGCAGACACAGTCGCTGTTTTGGCGGCAGTTTTCGCCAGAGCTGACACTGCGGCGCGGATCGCTTTGATACTGCTTTTTGCGTCGAACTTATCAGGCGCTCCACCGCCGACCAGCAATAAGCGGCTGGCAAACAGGTCATCGGTGAGGCTGATGACTGCAGTTTCTGCGAGTTTGCCAGAGAAGTCACCGGACTTGCGTACTTTGTCGACCACTGTCTGGATACCAGCCACGGCTTTAAGCGTGGTATCAGCCAGTGAACCGTCATCCAGCACGTTAACGATGAGGCAGTCGGTTTTCTTGTGGCGGTTTTTTTCAGTGAGCAACTGAAACTTCATAGCAATTGGCCTTCTTAAGTCTATCTACTGAAACGAATAAATTACTGTCATGCTAGATAAAAATGCCTGCCAAGGCAATACAGGCACCGGTTGGTGTACTTTGCGACGCGGGACGATTAAAATTGGCGGCTCATTTTGCCGTCAATGGTGTGGAGAGATCATGGCACGCGTAAAAGTCAGTATGCCGGAAGAGTTTCTGTTCAGTATGGAATATGCCGTACGGTTCAGTGATCTCGATTATGCACGGCATCTCAACAGTGTTGCCATGGTGCATATCCTGCACGAAGCGCGTTTGCAGTTCCTGGCCAGTCTGGGCCTGACAGAGGCCAATATCTTTGGTCTGGGTATGGTTGTTACCGATCTGGGTATTGATTACCGCTCCGAGTCCTTTGCCAATGACGTGCTGGTCATAGAGGTAGGGGTTCATCGTTTCAACAAATACGGATGCGATATCTGCTTTCAGGTGACCAACTCGGCCCTGGAGCGGGTGGTGTGTAACGCGAAACAGGGCGTTGTATTCTTCGATTTCGATAAACACAAAATAGCGGCTGTGCCGCCAGCGTTTAAAAGCCTGGTTGGCGAGTCGGAAGAATAAGTGAGCCATTCCAGGTGATTTTATTTCGCTATTTTGCCCGCCAACTGCTGCAGGTCACTGCTGCAGTGACTTTGATATTACTCGTGGTTTCTTTTACCTCACGTTTTCTGCAATACCTGGCAGATGCGGTCGCAGGACAAATGACCACGGATATCCTGCTGATGCTCATGCTGTTCCGGTTGCCTGAATTCCTGATGATCATTGTCCCGTTTGCCTGGTTTCTCGCCATCCTGCTGGCTTATGGACGGATGTATGCAGAGAACGAGCTGGTGGTTCTGCATGCCTGTGGCTTTAGCCGCAAGTCGCTGTTGTCCTTGACGTTGGGTATAGCCACCATACTGACGATAGTGATGGCCATTGTCAGTTTGTATGTCGCGCCTACGGGACTGCAGGAAACGGAACGCTTACGGCAATCGCAGGAAGAGTTGACCGAGATTGATCTGATTGTTGCCGGACAGTTTCAGGCATTTGCCAGAGGCAGCCGGGTCACTTATGCAGAAGCGATCACGGAAACAGAGCAGGGACGGCAATTGAATAATGCCTTTGTCGTGCTGCGTGACGGGTCAACCGCACAGGAAGGTGAAGGCGGTTTGCGCGTGATGGTGGCTGATACCGCCCGGCCAGTGATGGATGAAGAAAGCGGGCGCCGTTACATGCTGCTTGAGAATGGCCATTTTTATGATGGGCAGCCCGGGCAGGGCAATTACGCGGTGACAGAGTTCGACGTGCAAGGTGTTTTATTGCCCGAAGCGACCTCGATTGCACCCATATTGCGTGAAAAAGCGATGCCTACCACCCAACTGATTGGCAGCTCTGACCTGGCTCATACCGCCGAGTTACAGTGGCGTATTTCCGTGATTTGTCTGCTGCCGGTGCTGACTTTGCTGGGGGTACCGCTAAGTAAAGTGGATCCGCGTCAGGGGCGATTTGCCCGCCTGGTGCCTGCTGCGCTGTTGTATGGCCTGTACTTTATGTTGCTGCAAGTGTCCCGGGATGCCCTGGAAGATGGTGATATCCCGGCTGTGATAGGCCTGTGGTGGGTGCATGCCGTGTTCTTTATTGCGGGTTTGTACCTGGTTGCCAAAGAGCGTGCTTCCTTCCGCCGGGCAGCCAATCATTCAGCCAAACTGGCAGGGGGACACTGATGCCACGTCTGGCCCGATACATTGCCCGAACCGTTTTCTTTGCCATGCTGGTAGTGCTGGGAGTGATTGTTACCATCGACCTGGTTTTTTCCATGGCCGATGAGCTGGCTGATACCAACCAGTTTTACACCGCAATCGATGCTGTTCTGTATGTGCTCAGAACGTTGCCCACCAGTATTTATGAACTGCTGCCTTATGTGGCGCTGGGCGGTGCCCTGATTGGCCTGGGGGTGCTTGCTTCCAGTCATGAGCTGCTGATCATGCAGGCGGCAGGCATTCATACCTGGAAGCTGGTGACCTGGGTACTCTGGCCGGTCTGGGCCGTCATGTTATTCAGCCTGGTGCTGGGGCAGTGGATTGCTCCAGCAATGCAGCAAACGGCACAAAGTGAACGCGCCATGATCCGTAGTGGTGGGGAAGTGATTGCCGAAGATGGTGGTGACTGGCGCAAAATTGGCAACCAGTTTATTCATATCAATGCCATCGCACCGGGCGGCACTGAGCTGTTTGGTATTACGATTTACGAGTTGAATGAAAATCGCGAAATGAATCGTGCCTTGTTTGCCCGTCAGGGTAACTATGTGGAGCGTACCCGGTCTGATGGAGCAGTGGAGCAGTACTGGGTGCTCAGCGATATTGATGAAACGCAGTTTGGCAGTACGCACCTGGTGGCCGATTCCTACCCTTCCATGCGCTGGGATGTGGATATGTCGCCCTCGCTATTGAGTGTGTTGCTGGTGCGCCCGGACCGGCAGTCGATCAGTGGGCTGTATCAACTGGCACGTTACTTCGATAGCGAAGGGCTGGACAGCAGCAGCTACTACCTGGCGTTCTGGAAAAAGCTGCTGCAACCGCTGGCAACCTTGAGCCTGGTGATTCTGGCTGTGTCTTTTGTGTTCGGGCCGTTGCGTGAAGCAACGATGGGGTACCGGGTGTTTGTTGCCATCGGGATATCGCTGGCTTTCACCATTTTTCAGCGCACGATGGGGCCAGCCACCGTGCTTTACGGCATCAGCCCCTCCGTCGCCGTGCTGATACCCATCGTGATTTCAGCCGGGATAGGTTTGTTGCTGCTGCGCCGAGTATAGCTCTGGTAACGCAGAAAGATCAGGCTTCTGGACGCTGTGAGGCAATCAGCATGTTGATCATGCGCAAAGTCGCCTTGACGCCTGCCAGGACCTGGTTGGCATCGATGCCCCGGGTTTTCAGCTCTTTCTCTTCTACCTGCCAGGTGATGATACATTCGGTCAAGGCATTGATCTGGCCGCCGCGCGGAATATGGACTTCATAATCGAGCAAAGCCGGCATGGCAAATTGCTGAGGATCAAGTACCCGGGTGATGGCATCCATGAATGCGGCAAATCCGCCATTGCCTGTGCCGGTAGCGGTGCGGATTTCGTCCTGTATTTTCAGGCGAATGCTGGCGGTGCTGTCGACATCAAGGCCACTGCCGATATAGCAGTTGAGCAATTCAACATCACGCAGCTCCCTGCTCTCCAGCACATCAGCGATAATAAAAGGTAAGTCCTCGGGCGTGATAACCGCCTTGGAATCACCCAGTTTGACAATCTTGTCCAGCACCTTCTTCTGATCTTCTTCGGAAAGCTCCAGTCCCAGCTCTTCCAGGTTGTTCTGCAAGGATGCCTTGCCGCTCATTTTGCCCAGCGCGTAACTGCGTTTGCGGTTAAAGCGCTCCGGGCCCAATGCCGTGATGTAAAGTCCACCTTTGAGGTCACCGTCTGCATGGATACCTGCTGTCTGGGTGAAGACATCAGCGCCGACAATCGGCGTATTGGCAGCTACCCATTTGCCGGAAAAGTTTTCTACCATGCGGCTGATCATGGCAATGCGGGTTTCATCGATACCCAGGGTGACATTCATCTTGTCCTTCAGAACGACGGCGACTTCAGCCAGTGAAGCATTGCCGGCCCGTTCTCCCAGGCAGTTGATGGTGCAATGGACGGTGTCGATGCCTGCTTTGACGGCAGCCATGACATTGGCAGTGGCCAGTCCGTAGTCATTATGCGGGTGAAAGTCGAAACGCTGTGCCGGGAAACGGCTGGTCATGTCTGACAGGGCAGTGTAGACCTCATCAGGCGTCATCACGCCCAGCGTGTCAGGCAGCATGAAGTGACCAATACCGAGGTCGGACACCAGTTCGATCAGTTGGTACACATACTCAGGGCTGTCTTTATAGCCGTTTGACCAGTCTTCCAGGTACATGTTGACGTACAGGCCATTAGCCTGGGCATACTCAACGGTCTTTTTGATGTCAGCGACATGGGCTTCCAGCGTTCTGCCTAACTGTTCACGACAGTGTTTTTCGCTGCCCTTGGCCAGCAGGTTAATGACCTTGCCGCCGGCCTGCAGAATCCAGTCGGCACTGCGGTGGTGGTCGACAAACCCCAGAACTTCAACCCGGTCGGCCAGCTTTTCTTGTGCCGCCCACTCGATAATGTCAGCGACTGCCTTTTGCTCGCCCGCAGAAACACGTGCTGAAGCCACTTCGATGCGATCCACTTTCAGGGATTGCAACAAGGCACGGGCTATCTGCAGTTTCTCTTTGGGAGTGAAAGACACGCCCTGGGTTTGCTCACCATCGCGCAGGGTAGTATCCAGCAGGTGGATGGTTGGCGACGATTGCGTCACAGTCTGACTCATGAAATCAATTACCTGAGAGGTCAAAGACAAGGGTGGCGATTCTAACAGAGTTTAAGATTGTCGCGAAATGGACGATATAAATGATGTGAACAGCGTAATCCATTAAGCGAGATCTGGCAGTAGGAAGCAGCATGAAAATCACCCGGGCATTTTTGGCACTCATGAGTCTGTTGTGCAGCATGCAGGTCACGGCGCAGACAGAAAGTGGGGCTACATTGCCAACCGGTGGAAATGGCAATGATGCACTGTCTGCAGAGCAGGGTGTCACAGTGGAGCTGGAAGAGGAACGTATTCCGAAACAGCCTTTGCGCGAAAGCCGGCTCTGGCTTCCTCCCAGCCTAGATAGCCTGCAACCTTTTCTGATAACAGCCGCATTGCGTGCGATGGAAAACCCGGATTGCCGTGATGTGTTGTACGGCAGCGTCAATGAGTTCAGAACTGAGAATGATGAGCCGACCTTTACGATTTTGTGTATGCAAAATCCCCGGCACACGTTTAATCTGATTTTTCCTCAGTCCATTCTTATGCCGTCTGTGCCTGAGGAGGTACAGGCTGAGACCAGAGAGGCGGAAGCGCAACTGGATCGCCTGCGTAACCTGTTGCAATCGGAGGCGACTACACCAGATAATAGCGCCCAGCCAGCGGTGCCGGAGCCTGTTGATACGCATCAGCCGCCACCGGAAGTTTTCTGATCAATACATTATTGCCGTTCCTTTGAATTTCACACAGATGTCTAGTTTGACCAACTATCCAACAGACAGACGAATCAAAGTCGCACAGCACAGTCGCAAACCGGATTATCATGTCTTCAACTGCCAATTCCGCCCCCGAGGGTAACAACGTCAACAGCAAAGCCGGTAAACAGGAAAAACGCCTGATATCAGACGAAGAGCTGGCTGCATTGCCTCGAGCCGGGTTGCTGCGGCGCCTGGCGGCACTGCTGTATGACATGTTTCTGGTGGGAGGCATCTGGGTGACCTGTGGTTTCATTTTGCTGATGCTGTACGGACTGGTGGGTGACAATACCAGCGAGGTGGTTGATGGCGCCATTCAGACCAGTCCGGTATTGTCCTTTTTGCAACTCATCATGATGGTCAGTACGGTCACAGCGTTTTACCTCTGGTTCTGGCGCCGTACCGGTCAGACGCTGGGTATGATTGCCTGGCGGATCCGGGTCATTAATACTGATAACCAGCCGGTCACGGTGCGGCAGGGGCTGATTCGTTTTTATCTGGCCTGGCCTGCGTTCTGGTTGGCGGGACTGGGCTATTTGTGGATGTATATTGATAAGCAGGGCGATGCCATCCACGAGAAGCTCTCCGAAACGAAAACGGTCCTGCTGCCGAAGCATACAAGACCGTTTTAAGCGCTGCTGACCACCATCAGGTTGTCAGCAGCGGAAGTATCGTGTTGAGGCGGTTGTGCCTTTAAGCTCAGGCCCTGGCCGGCACTGGCTGTTTTTTCAGTGCTGCAATGACCCGGTCACCAAACGCTTCAGTGTCGATCATTTTCACATCGCTGCCGGGCTTGGACAGGTCAGGTGTTGAGTAGCCATCAGCGAACACGCTTTGCATGGCGTGCCAGACGTTACGTGCTTCCTCTTCCATGCCCAGGCTGAACTCCAGCATCATCGCTACTGAACCTATCATTGAGTAGGGGTTAGCGACGTTCTTGCCTGCGATATCAGGAGCAGAGCCGTGTGAAGGCTCATAGTAGGCTTTGTCGTCGCCGATACAGGCCGAAGGCATCAGACCCAGCGAACCGAGAATACCGCCGCCCTGGTCACTGAGGATATCGCCGAACATGTTTTCCATCACCATGACATCAAAGCGTCCGGGATTCAGGCAAAGGTAAGTCGCGGCAGCATCAACCAGGATGTGTTCGATTTTAACGTCCGGGTAATCTTTACCCACTTCTTCGATCACTTCATTCCACAGTACGCTGGATTTCAGCACGTTGCTCTTGTGGATGTTATGCAGCACCTTCTTACGCTTGCTGGCCGTATCAAAAGCCACCTTGGCGATGCGGCGGATTTGTTCTTCGTCATATTCCAGCGTTTCGCGAACGTATCGCACGCCGTCTTCGGTGGTGCCGGTTTCTTTCTCACCGAAATACAGGCCACCGACCAGTTCACGAATGATCATGATGTCGACACCATCACCGATGATTTCTTTTTTCAGTGGTGAAAAGTGTGCCAGCCCCTGTGGCAAAAACACCGGGCGGAAGTTGGCGTAAGTATTGTATCGACGACGCAGTGGCAACAAAGCGCCACGCTCTGGTTGCAGATCAACCGGAATCTTTTTTGAGTCTTCGTGATTCAGGCCAATAGGGCCTTTGAGGATGGCATCAGCCTCGTCACAAACTTTCTGGGTTTGTTCGGGGAAGGGGTGGCCACACTCGAAATAGGCACTGGCACCAAAAGGGGTATGTTGCAGATCAAAGGTAACCTGGTTTCTTTCGGCAACCAGGTTCAGCACTTTGACTGCTTCACGCATGATTTCAGGCCCGATGCCATCGCCATCAAGCAGAGCAATTTTGTAATGACTCATGAGAATTCCCGTCGTTTAACGCTAACTTACCCGGCTCGCCGCCGGGAGCAGATATGTGATCTGCAATGCGTCTTGGACAGGCGACCGGCATGGTAATGCCCCGGCCCGAGTGGGCGAAGGGGTTCAGAAAGAGGCGTAATGTACCATGTGACGGGTCAGAAGAGTACCCATACCTGACGTATGAAAATTACGAAAAGCACTGCGATCACGATATAAGTTACAGTATCGCTGACCTCAAAGCCGAAAAATTTTTTCGGTTTATTGGGATTATCGTCTTTCATGAGCTTTATCGTACTCCTTGTTGATGCTAATGATGTTCCATACTTCAGGCGTCGCGCTTCGACTTGCAGCCAACCTGCTACGATGGCCGTATTATAGCGTAAAGCGAAAAGGTACAAACATCCCTGATCGGGGGATGTAGACAGCTTTTTTTGCATGATGACGTAAAAAGCAATCAACTGACAAGATAATAAAGCGTTTTTGAGTCGAAATGTTGTCAAAAGAGCAGATGTCATCATTTTTTTGTCCTATGTCAAGAACCAGATTTTTCATCAGGTGGTTCCTGCTGACAATGACTAACGGTAATTTTGGTAACTTGTTGTCAATTGTGGGCAATATGGACGCGCAAAGTGGAGAATTTGTGGGTATAATGCCGCGCTGATCGTCTTGATCGCTCTGACGTCCGGTTTCAATTGCTAGTCGCGCATCCTGCCGGGCACCTGATGTTACCTAATGGAGTTGATATGAAGCAGTTTTATATTCCCGGTTTGGCCTTTCTGGCAGCCGCGGTTTTGCTGGCTATTGGATATTCAGGTCTGGACCTGCCTAATCAGGCGCGTGTCCACGACTGTAGTGGTGAGTGCTATGAGCAATATGTTGCTGAAAATGGCACTATTCTGGAACAGCAGCGTGCCGCTGCCGAGGCCGCAGCATCTGCTAGCCCGGCGGAACTGGGTCGCGAAGCCTTTGGTGCCTGCCAGGCCTGTCACGGCGCTGATGGCAGTGGTGGTGTTGGCCCAAGCCTGGTTGGCCAGTCACAAGAATTTGTTGTAGAAGCACTGACCGCTTATAAAAACCGTGAGACTCGCGGTCCGCAAAGCAGTGTGATGTATGCGACTGCTGGTGGCTTGTCTGAAACAGACATGAGCAATCTGGGCGCTTACGTAGAAACGTTATAATAGCAACGTGACAAGATAAGATCGCAAGTCTCAGTACTTACTCCCTTATTTAAAAAGCCAGGCCTTGTCGGCTCAGCCATGAAATGATGGCTGTTGCACTCAAGGCCTGGCTTTTTACATTCCGTTTGCCTTCTTTTCGGTGCAGCTCTGGCCCGCCTCGATACCGTTCAAGCCATCGGTAACTCATCGACTGTCGCGATCATGCGCTGGCGCATTGCCTGGTCCGGCAAACGTCCTATCATGGCACCAATATTATCTTCCATATTGGTCGGGCGACTGGTAGACGGTGTTGCCGCCGTGATAGCCGGGTGGCTGATGACAAATTTCAGGAAGAACTGGCCCCAGGTGTGCGCATCAAATTCAGCGGCATAACCGGGTACCGGGCGATCACCAACTCGCGACCAGAGCCGTGTGCGACCAAAGGGGGCATAGGCGAGGACGGCGATACCCTGTTCTTGAGCCAGGGGCAGAATTTCCTGCTCAACATTTCGGTTATCAACCGCGTAATCAATGCCAATAAAATCCAGTGGATACTGTCTCATCACCTGCATCAGCTCTGCGTACTGACTTTCCCGTGTGGTGGTGATACCGATATGTTGTATTCGGCCTGCTTCCTTATATTCCTGCAGAATACCCAACTGGACGTCAGGGTCACCCATATTATGAACCTGTACCAGGTCGATGGTCGGTTTGCCGACTCTGGCGAAAGAGGTTTCCAATTGTTCGCGAGCCGCCGCAGGATCGGCTGGGCCATTGCGGGCGACATTGAGTTTGGTTGCCCAGAACAAGTCATCTTCTATACCCAGGTTCTGAGCAACCTGACCTGCAACCTCTTCAGAGGCGCCATACCCTGGTGCTGTATCAAATACCCGACCACCTAAACGGTGTAAAGTCGACATCACACCCCTGACTGCTTCAATGTCTTCTTCTCTGGCTACTTGTGAAAACGTTGCCGAACTCCCGAGGCCTATGGCAGGGATTTGCCGGCCTGTTGACGGGATGGTTCGCATGATGGGGCTGCTGTCCTGAGCCCACGAAAGCTGGCTTCCCAGTGCCAGGGCTGTCGTAGCAAACAGGGATTGACCGAGAAACTGGCGACGGTTGAGCTTGCTCGACTCCCGGCGATCTTTATCTTTGGCGTTTGGCATGGTGTATGTCTCCGGTGGATGAGTAACACGTGAAACGTCAATATCCAAATCAGTTTACTGATAATGGCGAGTAAAACTCAATATCATTCAATCGACTTCTATTCAGCGACTGAAGACAACACTCAGGTTATTGGCAGGCATGGTGTGGGAATCGAGAAAGGTCAGGCCATGAGAGTGCGCCAACGCAATAACATCTTCCAGTTTACGCAAGCCCCAGGCTGGGTCGCGACTTTTCAGACTTTCATCAAAGGCCAGGTTGTTGGCTGCAGCTGGCTGCTCTGCCTGGAAGTATGGGCCGTACAGGAATAATAGTCCGGCAGGTTTCAGTAATTTCGCCGCGTGTTTCATTAAGCCCTGACAGGCTTCCCAGGGAGAGATGTGAATCATGTTGATGCAGGTGATGAGGTCATAGGCCTCAGGTGCACCGGCTTGTTTTAAAACGCTTTGCAACTTGGCTGAGGAGGCGGTCATATCCAGCTGCAAAGGAGGGCGGATGGTATCTGTCAGGCTGCTGTAGTAGCGCCAGGCGTCTATGCTCTTCAGTGCTGAAGGGTTAAGGTCGCTGGGCTGCCAGGTTTTCACAGCCAGTGCTGGCGCCAGAAATACAGCATGTTCACCACTGCCGGCAGCGATCTCCAGCACGGCTGCCCCGGGGGGCAGGCTGGGTTTGATGATGTCCAGAATCGGTTGCCGGTTGCGAGCGACCGATGGTGCTATCTGGCGAAGATCGTTGCTCACACGATCAGGCCCATGACAATGTAGATGAGTGTTACCAGGGCCATAGCCAGCGAAGGCAGAATCGTCAGAGCAAAACCCAGGCTTCGTGTTTTTGGGTCTTTGACGTACGAGCGTTGATACAGAAAACGGCCGATCAGGTAAATGACGCCTGCTCCGGCAGCGATAAGAGGGCTGACATATTCCGCAAACAGGTAAAGCGTGGGCAGGAAAAATACCAGCATTTCCAGCGTATTCATTTGCACACGGTAATAACGTTCAAATTCCGGGTGACCACTGACAGCCGGGGCGTCGATTTTGTATTTCCCCCGTGCCTTGCCAACCAGAATGCCAAAATAGATAAATTGCAGTAATGCCAGAATAGCGATCAGATTGACCCAGTGCATGTTGACCCTCCAGGGGGAAATGTCGTGTTGTTATGAATTAACTCAGCCACTGGGTGAGTTTATGCCACACTCGAAGCAGCGGGTAAACATTCACCACACTATAATGGAATGGTTTTTTGACCGGTGCTTCGCAGTCAATGAAGTGTTCGGCCACTGGTAATTGATTCAAATCCCGTTGTTTGAAACGTTCCACCTCGGCTTCATTCATATCACGAAACGCTTTGGGATCTGTGCCCGCCCAGCGCTCAGCCAGCGCTACCGCAGTTGTCTTGTGCTTGCCGCGATAGACAGGCACTTCAGGCAGGAACATTGCCAAAGGATAAGGCCAGATGCCCATTTTACCGAACAGGCCGGCAGCCTGGTCAGCGTTAGCTGCTTCTCCTTCAACAAACTGCCAGTTGGCCGCTTTTAGCCGGCCAGCATGTGCAATCACGCCATCCACGTAGCTGAGGTCCCGCCAGTTTTTCTTTTCCGGCTGTTCGCGAAAGTAAACCGGAAAATCGGGGGCCAGTTTGGTAATGCGACGATCCCGGCGATTTCGCCGACCACGCAGAAACATAGGATGCAGGAATGCCGCTTTATCGTAATGAGTGAAGAAGGCATCAATGTACTGCCTGTCATCGCTGGTGAAATCTCTGACTAATTGCATGTCATCCTGGATAAAAAAGATGGTGACATCTTCGGCGGCGGCATCCAGGGCCAGTTGCATATTGGGATACAGGCCGCCATGGCGGGCTTCACTGGCCTGTGGAACTGGCATCAGTTCAATCTCTGCTGGTAATGCAGCCAGGTAGGCCTGGGTGTCCGGACAGGTACTGTTATCGTCTACTACACAGATTCGACAGCCTTCGGTGTGGCGAAGCAGGGAATCAATGCAGTTCTTCAGAAAAGCACCCCGGTTGTATGAGAAGACAAATATTTCCATGAATCACTTATGTACTGCGTAACAGACCCTAGTGTAACCTAGAAATCACCGCACAGGACACCAGACAGTCGCAAACAGGTAAGGAGAAACGAATGATCAACTGGGACCTGGAACGCCCTTTTTTATGGCAAACCAGCGTTACCAGCACGCACATAGACGGGCTCGGGCACGTTAACAATGCCGTGTACTTACAATGGCTGGAACAGTGCGCCTGGCGACACTCTGAAAGTCTGGGATTGTCACTGGCATCCTATCAGGCGCTGGATCGTGCCATGGTCATTCGGCGCCATGAACTGGATTATCTGCAAGCAGCATTCGCAGGTGATGAAATTGTGGTCGCCACCTGGATAACGCAAATGCACAAGCGCACCCGCCTGACCCGTTCATTTCAACTGGTCCGCAAGCATGATGAGGTGACCTTGTTACGTGCTCAGAGTTACTTTGTCTGTATGGCGCTATCAGACGGGCGACCGAAACGAATGCCGGATAGCTTCGTGGACGGATATGGCCAGGCGCTGGTGACAACAGGCTTGCCACAGCGATAATTAACCGCAAGAATAACAGGCAGGTCCGTAGTGCAAGCATCCAGTCCCCATTTACTGTCTTCCAATAAGAAGAGGCCATGACCCATGATCCAGCGTATATGTCTGACTTTCTTACTCGTTATCACACCCGCTTTGGCTCAGGCCGCGACGACTCTCATTCATGCAGGCCAGTTTTGGGACGGTAGCGGCAATGGCTTGCAAAGCAACGTGACAGTCACTGTGGTAGATGATCGCATCGAGTCCGTAACCGAAGGGTTTGTCTCAGCTGCCGAAGGTGAGACCGTGATTGATCTTCGTAATCGTACGGTTTTACCTGGCCTGATTGACCTGCATGTGCATATCGAAAGTGAAACCAGCCCCGGTGGTGCCCTGAACCGCTTCACTCTCAACCCTGCTGACATTGCTTTCAATGCGGCGGTTAATGCCAAAAAGACACTGGAGGCGGGTTTTACGACTATTCGGGAGTTAGGCGGTAGTGGCGTCAATATTGCGCTGCGCGATGCCATTAATCAGGGTAAGGTGCCAGGTCCACGCATACTGACTGTCGGGAAAAGCCTGGCGACAACCGGTGGGCATGCTGACCCGACTAACGGTTGGCGTGATGACTTAATGGGAGCACCCGGTCCGGAAGACGGTGTGGTTAACAGCCCGGAACAGGCGCGGGAGGCGGTCAGGCAGCAATACAAAAACGGCGCAGATCATATCAAGATAACAGCCACAGGTGGTGTGCTCAGCATTGCAGCATCTGGTCAGAACCCTCAGTTTATGGGAGATGAGTTGGCCGCAGTGGTAGAAACAGCAAACGATTACGGTATGCATGTTGCGGCTCACGCGCATGGTAAAGAAGGCATGCTGCGTGCCGTGGAAGCAGGCGTGCTGACCATTGAACATGGTACTTACATGGATGAAGAAGTCATGGCTGCAATGGTGGAACATGGTACCTGGTATATTCCAACCATTTCTGCCGGCAAGTATGTTGCCGAACAGGCAGATGTCGAAGGGTATTATCATCCACTGGTGGTTCCAAAGGCGCGAGAAATCGGCCCGCTTATTCAGGACACTTTTGCCCGGGCTTATGAATACGGCGTCAACATTGCGTTTGGTACCGATGCCAGTGTATTTCCGCATGCTGATAATGCGGAAGAATTTCAGTTCATGGTCGAAGCGGGTATGCCTGAGGAAGAGGCCCTGGCAACGGCGACCCGGCTGGCAGCAGAGGTACTGGGCATGAGTAGTGAAATTGGCACAATTGAGCCTGGCAAATCAGCAGATCTTATTGCTGTTAATGGCAACCCGCTGGACGATATCGCTGTCATGATGGATGTTCGTTTTGTGATGAAACAAGGCAGCATCTTTCGACAAGATGCGGAATAAGGCAAAGATGAGCAGAAACGAGGTGAACGATTCAGGTCAGGTAAACGACGCGAAGGACAGGCCTGCAAGTGCTAGGCCTGGCCTTGATGGACGACGCATCCGTCTTGCGGATTTACAGGGACAGGTGACACAACCTGCGGCCGGCGAGGTTTCAGAATCCCGGAAACACTGGTTAAAACGCTGCTGGGCGGCATGCAATGATTTTCTTGCCGGCATGTACACCGGGGAAAGCTGTGCCGGTACGCCTCATAGTGAACGTGGCACATCAGTAAAAGAAAAGAACAGTTGATTTACGCATGAACTTACCCAGACGTCAGGCCCGTGTCATTGCTTTTTATTTGCCGCAATATCATCCCACTGAATTAAACAGTCAGCATTACGGCAAGAACTTTACCGAGTGGGACAATGTGCGGGCAGCGAAGAAGCTGTTTCCTGAACATGACTGGCCAATTGAACCGGGTGAACTGGGATATTATGACCTGCGTGACCCCGCTGCCCGGGAAGCTCAGGCAGAGCTGGCTAAGGCACACGGGATTGAAGGGTTCTGCTATTACCATTACTGGTTCGGCGATGGGCGCATGGAACTGGAAAAACCCTTTCAAGAGGTTTTGCAAAGCAAAGTACCAGATTTCCCGTTTTGCTTGTGCTGGGCAAATCAGCCTTGGCATAAAAAATTCTGGAGTCGCGATGGCAGCAGCCGGAATGAGTTACTGGTGGATCAGAGCTACCCTGGTGATGCCGATGTTGATGCGCATTTCTTTTATTGTCTTCCTGCTTTTCAGGATGAGCGCTACATCCGTGTCGATGACAAGCCGGTGTTTATGATCTATCGGGCACTGGAGCACCCTGATGCCGCGGGTTTTATGGCGCGCTGGCAACAGCTGGCGCAGGAGCATGGTCTGCCCGGTATCTTTTTCATTGGGCAGACCACCCGGCTGGATCTTGAGGGTGAGAAATTACGCAGCCTGGGTCTCGATGGTATCAATACGGTCCGGCTGTTCGACTATTACCGGTTCGGGCAAAACCGGTGGCGGCGGCAATGGCGCAAGTTCAACTGGTGGCTCAGGCGAACGCCCAGAATCGTGCCCTACAAAGAAGCTTCGCGCTGTTTTGTCAGCGAGGCCGACAAAGAGACAGATATTTATCCTTCTATCATACCCAACTGGGATCATTCACCGCGCAGTGGTCTGGGTGGCACGGTGTTGTACGGTTCTACTCCGACGCTGTTTAAAGAACATGTTCAGGAAGTCGTCGCGACGGTAGTAAAGAAACCGGAGGAGCACAGGCTGGTTTTTGTGAAATCCTGGAATGAATGGGGGGAGGGTAACTACCTTGAGCCAGACAAGCGCTATGGTCGCGCCTATCTTGACGTTATGCTTGAAGTGATACTTGAGGATTGAAGTGATGCTTGAGGGGCGCTGTCGAAATCGCCCCGGCCCGTTCGACTAACCTTACCAGGGGTAAAATCCTGGCACTGTTATTTGTGGTGTGAATCATACGGAGGGTTGGTGAATGTCTGATACGATTTTACTGGGTACCCGCAAGGGTACGGTTATTATTGAGCGCAGCCCGGCAGGCTGGCGTCCGCGTCCTATTGCCCACCAGGGCATTCCGGTTTGTTATGCAGCTCGGGATCCGCGCGATGGTACCTTGTGGGCATCCCTGGATCATGGTCACTGGGGGCCAAAGTTGTCGCATTCGCGTGATGGCGGCGCAACCTGGCAAGATGTGTTGTCGCTCAAGTACCCCGAAGGTGCACGCCATATTATTCAGTATTTGCCGACCCCGGATTTTGATCCGGAGGCCCCGTCAGGGGAGCCTGAATACCGCGATGCCACTGTTTACAAAATCTGGAACGTTACGTTTGGTTCTGCAGCACAGCCAGGACGGCTGTATGCAGGCACGATTCCCGGCGGTCTGTTTGTCAGTGATGACGGGGGTGAGTCCTGGGAGTTGAACCGAGCGCTGTGGAACCATGCCAGCCGCGGTGGTGACCTGTTCAGTGGCGAGGCTACCAGCGAGACTCAGTGGGGAGGCACACCGGCGAGTATTGACTACGGGGTTTTCGAGCCAGGCATCCATTCCATCGTGGTCGATCCGCGCGACCCTGACCATGTTTACGTGGCAGCCTCTTCAGCAGGAGTGCTGGAAACAAGGGATGGGGGTAAAACCTGGGCGGGACGAAACCGGGGTATGCTCATGGACTACTTGCCGAATCCCCTGGCAGAGTGGGGGCATGACCCGCACTTTGTCACAGCCTGCCCCAGCCAGCCTGACCATCTGTGGCAGCAAAATCATTGCGGTGTCTTTTACAGTGACGATGGTGCACAAAACTGGACTAAAGTCAGTGAACCAGCGAATGGTGTGCATTTTGGCTTTCCCATTGTGGCGGATGCGCAGGATGGGCGTACAGCCTGGGTGGTACCGGCCCGCGCAGATTCAGAGCGCATGGCCATTGATGGAGGTCTGTTTGTGGCCCGAACCACAGATGGCGGACAGTCCTGGCAGGCATTGCGCAAGGGTTTGCCGCAGGATAACGCTTACGATATTGTGTTGCGCCATGCCCTGGATGCAGCAGGTGACTGTCTGTGCTTTGGCAGCAGCACTGGCAATGTCTATTTGTCTGAGGATCGCGGTGACAGCTGGCAGTGTCTTGGTAGTAACTTCCCGCCTGTCTATTCGGTAAGATTCGGGTGACCCTATGCCGACAGTGGAAATGACTTCGCATCTTTACCGGTTTTTCCCGGTACTTGAAGACCGGGAACTGGTAGTGCCAACCGGTTCCGTTGCCAGTGTGTTAGCGGAGATCAATAACCTGGCTCCAGGATTCCTGGACTACATTCTCGATGAGCGTGGGGCATTGCGTCGGCATGTCAATATCAGCGTCAATGACACAATAGTGATTGATAAGAAAACGCTTTCGGATCGTGTGCCGGATGATGGCACTGTTTATATTTTCCAGGCGTTAAGCGGCGGGTGATTGCGGAATAACAAAGTCTGTTTTATCTGTCCGCAAGCGGCGCCAGGATATGTGTCTCAACCAGGTCGTAAATGCCTCGCAGCTGCATGTAGCGACCGTCGCCCGGTTGGCTGTCTGCCGTGGCTACAACCACCAGGTCAAAGGGCTCGACCACAAAGATCAGTTGGCCGCCGTAACCCCAGGCGACTGGCACCTGCATGCCGGCCAGGTCGCGAAGCCACCAGCCATAGCCGTAGTGACGTCCTTGACCGCGTGGAGAATCGGCATGTGGGCTATGCGATTGTTCCACCCATTCACGTGACAGCAATTGGCGCCCACCCCATTCACCACCATTGAGGTAGAGTTGACCGAATTTGAGCATGTCGCGTGGGCGCATCTCCAAGTTATTACCGCCGAAGTACACCCCTTGTGGGTCCTGACTCCAGTAAGTGATATTCATCCCTGTGGGGCCGGTGAGATGCCGTTCGGCGTATTCCAGTGTACTAATGCCAGATGCGCGTTCGATAATCGCTGATAACAGGTGCGTGCTGCCGGTGCTATAGATCATGTCGCTGCCTGGCGTGCCGACCATGGGCTGTTCAAGCACGAACCGCACCCAGTCATCGCTTACTGCCCAGCGACCATAATTGCGGTTGCTGGTCGATTCCAGGCCAGCTTCCATGGTCAGCAGGTTCTCAATAGTGATAGCTCGCTTGGCTGGTGCCGCGTCTGCCAGTATGTCCGGGAAATAGTCGCTGACAGGCTGGTCAAGGCTGGCAATATCACCACGCGCAATGGCGATACCCACCAGGGCTGAGATCACGCTTTTGGAAGCTGACTTCATGTTCGCGGCCTGAGAGGCGTCTCGACCATTGAAATATTGCTCGTACACCATGTCACCGTGTTGGTGTATTAGCAGGCTGTGCAGGCGTGGCAAATTGTTGGCTGCCCGCTCGATGGCAACAAGGTCAAGGTCGTGCTGGCTGGTGTCACTCGCGTTGACAAGTGGCGCCAGAAAAGTCATACAGCTCAAAGCCAGGCACATCAGGTACGGGACAACGCGACGTAAGGGCATGTGGTCTCCAGCAGGGGCGACTGAATTACTGTTAACTGGTTCGAGCCAACCTTAGCACATTTTCGGGGGGCTGAAATGTCGCGCTGTAACCGGTTGCTGGCGTATAGGTAGTTAGGCGGAAACGGCGCTTTCCTGATTGGGTTTCTCTTTGCGCAGGAAAAATACCAGCGGGGCAGCTGCTATGACGATCCACATCATCAGTCGGAAATCATTGACGTAGGCGATGGTCGCCGCCTGCCGCGACACTTCAGCATCGAGCATTTGCAGGACTGATCCAGCCTGCTGTTCCAGTGCACCCGGAACCTGGTTCAGTGACACCCGGGTTGAAAAGGGGGTGACAAATTCACTCAGGTAGGCGTGATTGATCTGCATGTTGCGACTTAACACGGTCATTACCATTGAGATACCGATACTACTGCCCATGTTGCGTATCAGGCTGAAAAAACCGGCCGCCTCAGCACGGTATTGAGGCGCCAGTGTGGCATAGGCAACAGTGCTTAGCGGCACGAAAATGAAGCCCAGCCCAAACCCTTGTATAACCCCGGTGCCGACGATCAGACTCGGGGGCACGTAGGTAGTAAAAAGGCTCATCTCATAGAGCGATAATGCGGTCAGGCTCAACCCGGTGAGAATCAGCAGGCGTGGATCGACACGGTTGGCCAGACGGCCAACGATCATCATGGCGACCATGGTTCCCATGCCACGTGGCGCCATTAATGTGCCCACATCAAGCACAGGGTAGCCCATCAGGTTTTGCATGTAGGGTGGCAGCAGCGCCATGGTTGCCAGCAAAATGATCCCGACAAAGAAAATAAACACCAGGCTGGTGACCAGGTTTCGGTCACGGAAAAGGGCAGGTGACAGGAAGGGATTCTTCGACATTTTTGCGTGAACCCCATACATCCAGGCTGCCGATGCCACGACTGCACAGTAAAACAAGATTTCCCGCGAAGAGAACCATTCAACTGTTTCACCGCGATCAAGAATCAGCTGCAGGCTGCCGATTACCAGCATCAGGGTAAAGAAGCCGAAGGCATCAAATGGTCGGTCAGAACGCTTGCTGTCAGGCATAAAGAAAAACAGGCCAGCAAAGGTAATGATACCCAGTGGCAGGTTGATCAGAAACACCCAGCGCCAGCTGTAATACTCTGTCAGGTAGCCGCCAAGGGTTGGGCCCAGAATCGGACCAATCATCACACCGACACCCCAGAGTGCCATGGCGCTGCCATGCTTCTCTTTGGGGTTGATATCCAGCAGTGTCGATTGCGCAAGAGGTACTAGCGCGGCACCGAAACATCCCTGTAAAATGCGGAACAGCACCATGGTCTCAATACTGTTGGCCATGCCGCAAAGAGCTGATGTCACGGTGAAGCCGGCAGTGCTGACAAGGAATACGCGGCGACTGCCATACCGTCCTGCCAGCCACCCGGTTGGCAGTGTCATTATTGCTGATGCGACGATATAAGAGGTCAGCACCCAGGTAATCTGATCCTGCGTTGCCGAAAGGTTGCCCTGCATGTGAGGCAAGGCGACATTGGCAATCGTGGTATCGAGTACCTGCATGATGGTCGCCAGCATGATCGAAATGGCGATCAGGCCACGAAAGGGAACAGAGGCAGTGGTCATTTCATATCCATAGCTGATGGTGACAGGTCGTTGAGGCTTACAGGCTGCTGATAAAAGGCAGCGTGCGCTGTTGTTCTGTATCCACTTCTACCAGGGCACTCATACCGGCAACCAATGCTGCCGGAGGCTCACTACCTTCAAACTCAATGCGAACCGCGACTCGCTGTACGACCTTGACCCAGTTGCCTGAACTGTTTTGAGCGGGCAGCAATGAGAACTCAGACCCTGTTGCCGGAGTGATACTGGATACACGGCCCTGCCAGTGTCGATCTGGGTAGGTGTCCACACCAACGCTGACATGCTGGCCAGGGTGCATATTGGTGAGGTCGGTTTCCTTGAAATTGGCTTCTATCCACAAATGCTGAGTGTCGACCACGCTCATCAGTGGTGAGCCAGCAACAATATTCTCACCTTCGTTGGCAGAGACATTGACGGCGATGCCGTTTGTCGGGGCATACACTTCGACATTGGCCAGGTCCAGCCGGGCGCTATCGAGTTGCGCCAGCGCCTGCTTGACCAGTGGGTGTTCATCAACCGGCAGGTCCGGATCAATCAGTCTGGCCTTGACCACTTGCAGCGCCTGCAGTTTGTCCTGATGATTGTTTTGCGCATCGGTCCACTGGTATTCGGCTTCGTCAAAAGCAGATACCGAGATGGAGCCTCGATTCAGCAATGACCTTACCCGCTCAAGCTCCTTGTCAAGATAAGCAAGGCGAGTGTCCGCATTCTGGATGGCGATTTCACTGTTATGATATTCCTGTTTCAGGCTGGCGATGTTGCTGCGCACCTCGGCCAGTTGAGCTTCCGCTTTATGCAGAGCGATCTGGTAAGGGCGGTCATCAATCGTGAACAGCAATTCACCTTTGGCAACGGGCTGGTTATCGTCTACGTTGACCGACATCACCCGGCCAGAAATTTCGCTGCTGACATCAATGATGTCGGCTTTGATATAGGCATTGTCAGTGCTGACAATTCGTCCGCCGTGCAGGTACAGCCAGGCACTGACGGCTGCGATTGCCAGGGGGCCGAGCAAAAGAAGAAATAAACGTTTGAATACTGTTTTAGTCATGATGTTACTGTCCTGAATGCGATGTAAAACTGCTGATTAAAATCCGCTCTGCCAATACCCGGTTCCTAGCTGTCGTCTGTAGACGAGGTGCCCAGGTTTTGCCGTAAACGGAGTAACAGGGTGAGTAACTGCTCTTCTTCTTCTGTGTTAATGCCTGTTAATGCTTGCTGCCGAACTTCCTGGCCCACACTCTGTAACTCGCCAAGAATCTCCTGTCCTTTCTCGGTCAGGTAAACGCGCTTGGCACGACGGTCTTCGACATCATCCTCCCGGCGTACCCAACCGTTCTGCTCCAGTCTGTCAATATGGCGTGCAAGTGTGATCGGTGTTACCTCTAGCAGGTCGGCGAGCGTTTTCTGCTGGGCACCAGGGCAGCGGGTCAGATTTGCCAACACGCCCCATTGTGCTCGTGTCAGTTCCAGGTTCTGAGCGCGGCGATCAAAGTTCCAGCGCATAAGGCGGGCAATATCCTGGATAACGAAGCCCAGTTTGTCGTTGCTGTCTTTATGATTTGACATGATGTTGTCGCCTTAATAGCTGGCTGATAGGTAGCTTGCTAATTGTATGTATAGTTATTATAAGCAAGCTTACTAATTAGGTCAATCAACGCGATGCGCATAAAATGACGCTGACTTGAACCAGGGCGGGAAAGCTTGATGCTGTATTACACAGGAACCTGGTCGTTGCAGCCATCGGCAACGATTTGTTTGCGGAATTCGGACGGGGTTACACCAAATCGCTTCTTGAACACTTTGTTAAATGTTGAAGGGGAAGAGTAGCCAAGATCCCAGGCAATGGCAGAGATCAGGACTTTGTCGTTCGGTGGCAGGCTCAATTTTTCACAAGCCAGCTCCAGCCGAAAAGCATTTACAAACTGATTAAAGTTGCGGTATCCCAGCGTCTTGTTAATAAACTCCCGAAGCCGGTATTCACGCATTGGCAGGGCATCAGCAACATGTCGTAGCGTTAGACCCGGGCGGGCGTAGAGCCGTTCTTTTCGCATGGTATCCATAATACGCTGGTACTGCTGCTGGTCTTTGGGGTTGAGAGAAGTGGGCGATTTGACTGAGCTGCCATGAATAAACAGCTGCGCCAGTACCGGTTCCAGACGAAGCAGCTGTGTATTAAAGGCAAATGCAGCGAGAAAGATAGCAAAATAATACAGGGCTTTGGTCAGGTCAGACACCATGCCGAGGGCACTGGTACTGACGACCATGAAAATAATGGCGCCCAGTGTCAGGATAAAAATGATATGTGATTTTGGCAAACTGTGAGTGTCTTCATGATCTTTTTCGTGAATCTGCTGCAGTGCTGTCAGGCAGGCATGTGAGACCAGGCCGATCATGATTAACTGCGGAAAATAAATGAAAACGGCGAGCATGGCAGGTTGCTGGCGCAACAACTGATCATCAAAAACACTGATTCCGGTCATTCGCAAGGTGAGGTAAGTTCCCACCAGAATGACGACCAAGATTGGCATCTGAGTGTTGGTTTGCGGTTGAAACAGTTCGCGGGACAGCATCCAGAACAAGGCCGGGCTGGATATTGAGAGCAGGTTGATAACAAATAATGGCGCCGGGTGGGCCGACTGCATGATGGGGATGCCGGTCAGCATGTACGCGGAGATGCCAATGCTTAATGCAATCATCAGGCGCGATGCGCACTGAATGGGTTTGCGTTGCGCAAAAGTGGCACTGGTAATGAGCAGCTGTGAGAATGCCAGCGCAGCAAACAGGCACAGCCAGTGGTGAACCGTTATAGTGTCCGGGTCCATAGTACCTCGCTGATGTTTCGTTATTGTTATTTTCTACGATATTTTATTTCAGCGTACCTGCTTACTATGACACAAATTCATGTTGTTGACAGCCGCGACCTGGCCAATTGTGATCCAGGTCGCGGCTGTTGCTGGTTTACGCTTGATTCACTGACATTTAAAACTGATAGTCAATGCGGGCATAAACAGAACGCCCGGTGACATCCTGCAGTTCTGCAAATGCTCCGGCGATCATGCCCGTTTTCTGTGCTTCACGGTCGAAAACGTTGCGTGAACCCACTGTCAGGGACAACTCCCCACCTGCGCCAGGCACTTCCAGTCCCTGATAGGTGTAGAACATGTCCATTTGCGTCCATGGACGGATCTCCGTTGTGTAGCGGAAAGTGCTAAAAGGGAAGAATCGCTGGAAATCGTATTCATTAGCGTCAAATGCAACAGAATGTGTGTAGCGTGCTGTCAGCGCCAATGTGTGGTCGTTCATCGACCAGCGCAGGCGAGAGTTTGCGCGCCATCTTGGCATTGCCGGAACGGCACCCGTTGGATTGTTCTGGTTACCGGCGCCTTCTTGGACGGGATCATTCGCTGACATTTGATATTGATATGTATCTACATAGGTTGCCTGCATATTGATATCAAATGCACCCCAGCGGCGGAACGGCAAATCATAACTTAAGCGGGTATCCCAGGCACGTACCAGCATGGTAGAGGCGTTCGAATCGCTTTGCTGAATGCGCTGTACAGTTGCTATGTCACCCGGTACCCGCATGATTCGTTTGTCAGACCTGGGGTCGTCAATCCATTGTTGTAGCAAACTCAGGGACGGGTAGGGGTTATCTGTTGTCGGGGTAAATCCGTAGGCTTCCTGGAAGGCATCAAAGTCAGAACGTATCGTATCCTCCGTTGTCGTGCCGACGATTCTGTCTTCGAAGTCAGTTTCACTCCAGGTAATGGACCATGTCATGCCCTCCATCGGCACCAGATCAATACCGGCAGAGACGCTGGTGGAGGTTTCTGATTGCAGATTCGGATTGCCTGCTTTACAGGAAGTCACAAAGCCCTGGAAGGTGGTAAAGGGGTCGTTGACACTACTCAGGCCGCAATCTTCAGGCGACTCCAGTTGCCTGATAGTCGGTGCGATGAAGGCCTGTCCCCAGGTAGCTCGGATGCCAACCCAGTCAGCAGGTTCATACACAAGCCCGACTTTTGCAATGGCATCGTCCTGGCCAGTGCTGAACTTTTCCGAACGGAAAGCACTGGTGATTTCAAAATTGCTGGTCACCGGCAACAGGACTTCAGCAAAAAAGGCGTCAACAGACCGGCTGCCATAGGCGACGTCCAGTTGTGAGCCAATGAATTGATCACCAGCCAGGATATTGGCTGCTGGTACGTCGAGCAGCTTTTCCTGGCGGCGCTGGTAGCCAACGGCCATACCAATCTCACCGCCGGGCAGCTGGAAATCGCCAATGCGGACATCGCCATTAAAGACCAGGTCAAAGGTTTGCAGTTCGTCTTCATTGCGACGAGCGTAGTTGGTCCAGATGGCATCGGTGACTTCCTGGGAAGTGGCAAATTGCGGATCAACGACACCAAACGGGTTGTAACAGGCATCCACATCATTGATGACATCACAGTTCAGGCCGGATTCAATGGCGCTGAAGCTGAAGGTCTGATTTTCCCGGCCACGATCTTCGAACTTGTTGTAGGCGTAACTGGCCATGCCTTCCCAGCTGTCGAGAAAGGGGGCAGGGAAATTGGCGGTGAAAGCCAGGCGCATATTTCTGTCATCGTTAACATAAGGGTTGGTGCCGTCAGCATTAAACCCAGTGGGTAATGTGCTGGTTTTTCCTATCGGCATCCAGGCATTGGCCCTGACATCTTCATAGAAAGGCACACCGCCACTGGGGTCGGCATTCATGGATGCGAACTGATTGCCGGCCAGCACCACCTGGCCGCTGGCGTCACGCATGGGAAGAGGGCGACCGTAGCCATCGGTAACAATAGCGCCGTTGCCATCCCTTAGAGGCTCTGCATAAAGTTCGCGCTGATCAGCTGACATCGCGCGGAATGTATTGCCAGGCAACTCCCCCCGAATAGTCGACATGTCTTGTACGCGACCGCCCGGGTTAGACTGGTTGTTACGGCTATGCCTGTATTTGCGCGAGAACATGACCTGAGCGGACATGGAAAAATCGCCGGCAGGGCTGTAATCGAAATTGCCGTAGAACTGGCTGAATTGCTGATCGTTGCGGAAATCCCGGGTGTCGCCGAATTCCAGCCAGCATCGCCCCAGCAAGTTGATACCATATGGGTTGTTGCCCATCTGGCGCGGGTCTTCGCTGATCAGGCCACAGCTTGGATCAGGCCGACCTGCTGTGCCACCGGTCAGGTTGCCCATTTCATCACGCACAGGTACCAGGAAGTTGCCTGGGTGCGAACCGGAATTCAACGTCAGGCCTGATGTCATCAGTTCCGGACGGTCCAGCCAGCGCAGCCTGCCCTGATCCCGGTAACTGGCGGCAGCGGTGATATTGATATCGTCGGAAAGCTGGGTGCCAGCCAGCAGGCCAATGGAAGAATCCTTGAAGTCGCCCCGCGTATCACCTTCCTGGAAGAAGGACATTTCTACCCCTTCGTACTGGGTATGGGGAATAATGTTGACAACGCCAGCTACGGCATCACTACCGTAGAGTGCAGCGGCGCCGTCGGTCACGATATCAATACGCTGTACGGCAATATCAGGAATCAAGGCATTTACGTTATTGGTTGTCACGCGTTTGCCATCGACCAGTTGCAGTGTGGCGCTGGGGCCCAGGCCACGAAGATTGAAGGCCGGACTGTTGTCATCGACCCCCTGGATCGAGTTGGTGACAGCAGTGCCGCCGTTAAAGGTCATGTTTTGTACGACCTGGGCCATATTGGCCGTGCCTTCAGCGTCAAGGTCTTCAGAGGTCATTTGCACTACCGGCGAAGCGGCGGTAAACCCTTCGCTTCGACGAATAAATGAGCCGGTGACAACGACTTCCTCCACTTCCATGTCACTGTCATTTTGCTGCGCACTGACAGGGGCAGCATGAATGGCTGCGATGGCGCTGGTGCAAATGATGGCGGTTAACAGACGGTGATGGGTCGAGCGACGGAACGGGGGTAGGTGATGTGGGAACCACATATAAAATGTCTCCTGCAATTACATTGTTATGATTATTTGGAGATTTCGTCTACAACTGCATCCCGACAGCCTTCCAGGAATGTAGTGGTTTCACTATAGAGTTTGCAATGAGAGGATGCTGCCGGATTCTGAATTTCCGGCTAAGTCATTTTTAAAAAAAGGCAGGTGTTTTCTTGAAATTGCTTGTTTAAGATGAAAAGACGTTAGCAGGATTTGGCTGGATGTCAGTAAAGCATAGGTGGCGAAGTCATTGACTTCGCCACCTATGAGATTAAAACTGGAAATTGACACCTACACTGGCTGCTCTTGGCTTGCTGGGGCGAGCGCCACCGGGGCTGCGAGCGACTATCTCCTGCTCATCCAGTATGTTGTCAATCTTTATATACAGCCGGGTATTATCATTGATGTTGTAATGTCCTACCAGGTCGAATATCAGCGTTTCATCTGTTTCCAGCAATGTATCATTGATGCCAGGACGATCACATTCGTTGTTGTGGCACATTTCAGAAACATAATTGGCATTCACATAAACACTCAGGCTATCGCCATAGTTTATTCCTACCTGGGTACTAAGAACATTTTCGGGGACATACCTTAATACATCACCTGCTTGCAGTGAATCGTTGCTTTCCGCATCCGTAATTTCTGCATCTGTGTGGGTAAAGCTGACCATCAACGGTACCTGCACAGACCCGGAGTTATAGAGCCTTGTCTCCAGCATCAGCTCAACCCCGGCAATTTCTGACTGACCCAGGCTCTGTGAACCACTGGATTGCTGCCCACATGGGAATGCCTGGGAGCAGTTAAGTACAGTGCTTTCATAATCACTGAAAAAGCCGATAACCGAGCTGTTGAACGCGTCGGACTGGTAACGGAAGCCGGCCTCATAGTTTTGACTTTTCTCCGGCTCAACATTATCGCTCGACCCAGCGGAAGCAGGGGCAAACCCTGTATGGACACCCGCCAGTACCTGCCAGTTGGGAGTTAAGTCATAAGTTGCGCCCAGGCTCCAAAGCGTTTCTGAGACACTATTGTTCGCCGTCAGTGTTCGTGTGCTGCGTTGCGGGTCGCTGTAGCGTAGCTGACGTGTATCAATATCTTCATGTCGCAGACCCATCGTGACATCCAGCTGCGCAGAGGCCTGCCAGGTATCCATGAAATGGATGGCGAGAGCTTCAGCTTCCTCGATCCGGTTGTTGCTGGAGCTGGGCGACGTGATGCGGTCGAAGACCAGGTTTCCGCTGGACTGCTGAAAGACTTCACTCGGCTGGAAACGGTCAACATCGTCCTCATGATATCTGATGCCGAGCTCCATTTGATGAGAGCTCACAGACCACTCTGCTACTGACTGCAGCCCCTGGCTGGTATATTCACGAGCGTTATGTTTGATACTGATTTCTGCATCAGTGTCGCCATTCAGGATTGACTGAGCAGATACATCACCAATATTAGCAGCGTCTATCAGGCTGCCAAAACTTGATCCATCGATTTTATCAACTTTGAACCAGTCTCGTTTAAAACGGTTCTGGTATGCCGTGGTAGTGAGCGTAATTTGATCATTAAGCTGAACCAGGTGGCGGGCACTGATGCTGGAGTGGCGCGTATCCATCTGATCATTGGCGGTCAGTCCATATCGACGATTGCTGGTATCGCGGAAATCACGGTCTGTCAGGCCGACATAGGTTTCATTGGACAGCTCTTCTGAATATTGAATTTTCAGGTCCAGCTGCTGATAAAATGAGCTGTCGCCTGCTGTGTTGACAGTAAACTTGGCCAGGTAGTCTTCAACCTCAAAGCCGCTGTCCTGATTTGAGCGGTCAATCTTTTTGAAACCGTCACTCTGCAACTGCTGGGTTTCAAGCAGCATGCCCCAGTGCGCTGAACGGGTACCATAACTGGCATTCAGGTTATGGGTACTGAAGTCGCCTGTTTCCAGATTGATCTCGGCGCTGGTCTGGCTTGGGATTGGGGTCGAAATCAAATTGACAACGCCGCCCACAGTGGCAGGGCCCTGGCGCAGAATACTTGCGCCTTTCAGTATTTCAATTCGGTGCATCCGGCCTGCTGTCGGGAAATAGTAAGCCGCTGGTGCAGAATAAGGGGCTGGCGCCATCAGTACACCATCTTCCAATAATGTAATTTTATCTGAACGTTCAGAGCCGGAGCCGCGAATGCCAATATTGGGCCGTAAGCCAAATCCGTCTTCTTCCTGCAAGTAAACTCCGGGAACTTGGCGCACCATTCTGTTGATGTCTGTATAGGCAAACTTTTCCAGCTCGGCTTCACTGACGACATGCGCTGAGCCAGGTAACTGCATCGCGTCTTCGGCGCTGCCTATAATAGTGACTTCCTGTAGCTGGTCATTACTGGCTGCAGCCTGAGTGCTAATCAGAATGGAAGTAAAAAGCAGGGTGCGTTTGAACATGGTGAGGTTTCTCCCGTAAGTCAACTCTAAAGAACGGCGCGAATAGTAACGAAAATGATAATGATTAGCAAAAATAAAAACAGAGTTAATAATTTATGGATAATCTGCCGTCAGAAAATAACTGCCCAGCTGATAATAGACGCTGGCGGGGGTAGGGTGGATCAGGAGTGAATACACAATAGTGCTGGGAGAGAAGGTCAGCCAGTACAGTCATGAGTTCAATAACCCAGTAATGGCGCTGATAATATTGATTTTGACAATGCATATGACCAGCTAACAGCAAAATGCTGAAAGCAGGAACAGAAAGGAAAAAGATTGGTACCGGAGGCCGGACTTGAACCGGCACGCTGTCACCAGCACCGGATTTTGAATCCGGCGTGTCTACCAATTTCACCACTCCGGCAGGGATGTGCGAATCAGAGGGGCGCATTATAGCAGTATTACTGGCTGTGACAATGCTATTACACACAGTTCCTGCAGGCATTTCAGGAAAGGCAGTCTTCCCGCTTGATATTGCCCTTTATGTCGGGACACTTTGGTGAAAATTGCTGCTTGGCAAGTAATCGCGATTCGGGCAAACTTGCCAGCCTTATGAAACTCAGTGACTTTGATTACAACCTGCCTGAATCCCTGATCGCTCGCTACCCCGCATCTGAACGGACGCATAGCCGTTTGCTGTGCCTGGGACGTGATGATGGTCAGGTTCAGCACCGGCAATTCCTGGACCTGATGGATTTGCTTAATCCGGGCGACCTGCTGGTCTTTAATGACACGCGAGTCCTGGCCGCGCGTCTGTATGGCCGCAAGGCCTCGGGCGGTAAACTGGAAATCCTGGTTGAGCGCCTGTTAAGTGATACTGAAGCGCTGGTGCAAATGCGTGTCAGCAAGTCACCGGCAGCTGGCAGCCGAATCGAGTTTTTGTCTGATCAGCCGGACATGCCACCGCTGGAAGCAGAAGTGCTGGGGCGGCAGGATGCATTCTTCCACCTGAAGTTCCATTGCCAGGAGGCACTGACAACGGCGTTGGAGCAGTACGGTCATATGCCGTTGCCTCCTTATATAGACAGAGATGACGAAGCCGCTGACCGTAGTCGCTATCAAACCGTGTATAACAAGAACCCGGGCGCTGTTGCAGCACCTACTGCGGGGCTGCATTTTGATGAGGGTATGCTCAAGCAACTCTCGGAGAAAGGTGTCGAGCAGACCTTCCTGACCCTGCATGTGGGTTCAGGCACTTTTCAGCCGGTTCGTACAGAGGACGTGCTTGAGCATAAGATGCACAGTGAGTGGATTGATGTGCCGCAGTCGACTTGTGAGCAGATTGCTGCCTGCCGGGCAAGGGGAGGCAGGGTTGTCGCGGTCGGAACGACATCTGTGCGCAGCCTTGAAAGTGCTGCCGCTCACCAGGTTCACAACCGGGTACCAGACGCTTTCGCAGGCGAAACGGACATTTTTATTTACCCCGGGTATGAATTTCAGGTCGTGGATGCCATGATCACCAATTTCCACCTGCCAAAATCTACCCTGATGATGTTGATCAGTGCTTTTGCCGGCAGGGACTCTGTCATGGCCGCCTACCAGGAAGCTGTGGCAGAGAAATACCGCTTCTTCAGCTATGGCGATGCCATGTTCATCGTGTAGTGGTATACTTTCCAGCCTTCTTATCAGGTCGTGCACGTCTTTGGCGACAAAATACATTGCTATTCAAAGGGTTAAAAAATGTCAAAAGCACCAGTTCGTGTTGCTGTCACTGGGGCAGCAGGTCAGATCAGCTATTCCTTGTTATTCCGTATTGCTGCCGGTGAGATGCTGGGTCCAGACCAGCCGGTTATCCTGCAGCTGCTGGAAATCACACCAGCTCTGGACGCGCTCAAAGGCGTTGCCATGGAGCTGGAAGACTGCGCATTCCCACTGGTACAGGGCATTGTTCAAAGCGATGATCCTAATGTGGCATTTAAAGATGCGGACTATTGCCTGCTGGTTGGTGCCCGTCCTCGTGGACCAGGCATGGAGCGTAAAGATCTGCTGGAAGCTAACGCCGCGATCTTCTCCGTGCAGGGCAAAGCTATCAATGACAACGCCAGCCGTGACGTGAAAGTGCTGGTCGTTGGCAACCCGGCTAACACCAATGCCTTGATTGCATATCGCAACGCGCCAGACCTGAACCCAGGCCAGTTCACTGCTATGACGCGTCTGGACCACAACCGTGCTATCGCACAGCTGGCTGAGAAGACTGGCAAGCAAAGCACTGATGTTGATGGCATTATCATCTGGGGTAACCACTCTGCGACACAGTACCCTGACATCCACCACACCAAAGTGGACGGCACAGCGGCAACGGAGCTGGTTGATCAGAACTGGTTAACCGAGAGCTTTATCCCGAATGTACAGCAACGTGGTGCTGCCATTATTAAAGCACGTGGCCTGTCCAGTGCGGCATCAGCAGCGAACGCGGCGATTGAGCACATGCGTGACTGGGCACTGGGTACAAGCGGTAAAGTGGTCAGTATGGGCATTCATAGCGATGGCAGCTATGGTATTGAAGAAGGTTTGATTTACTCTTTCCCTGTGACCTGCGAAAACGGTCAGTACACCATTGTTCAGGGTCTGGATGTGAATGATTTCAGTCGTGACCTGATGCAGAAGACGGAACAGGAATTGCGTGAAGAGCGTGATGGCGTTTCGCATCTGCTGCCTTAAATTGTTGCAGTGGGCAGCATTCTGAGATGCTGCCCACTTCTCTCATCATGTTGCCTAGTCACCCTTTTTGGCGTCGTGAGATTCAATTCTGGATATTCCAGCTGATTGGCTGGAGTCTTTGGATTGCTTTGCTGGTTCTCAGAGACCTGACCTTTATACCCCGCGAATATATCCTGGAACGCGTGCTGGTTTTTCTGGTTGATGCATCAATTGGTATTGTGCTGACTACCGGGCTTCGCCACCTCTACCGTGCTGTCTGGGACTTCAATATGGCCCTGCGCCTGATTGCCGTTGTGCTCGGTTGCTGGGCGGCTTCACAGGCCTGGCGCCCGATCAAGTGGTTGATTACCGATTCTGACTTTGGTTCGACAGTGGACCTGACCGGTTATGGCTGGGCTACCTTCAGTCAGTGGATGCCGGTGTCGATGACCTTGTTGCTGATCTGGAGTGTGCTGTACTTTTTCCTTAAGTATTATCACCTGTTCCAGCGGGAAAAACAGAAAAGCCTGCGTTCCGAAGCGCTGGCGCATGAAGCTCAGCTTCGCATGTTGCGTTATCAGCTAAATCCACACTTTCTTTTCAACACGCTCAATGCCATTTCTACCCTGATCATGGTGCAGTCCAATGATCAGGCAAACAGCATGATTACCCGTCTCAGCAAGTTCCTGCGCTACTCGCTGGAGCACGACCCCTTTGATAAAGTGGACCTGCTGCATGAAATCGAATCGCTGAACCTGTATTTGCACATAGAAAAAGTACGCTTCGAGGAACGCCTGACGGTTCACTTTGAGGTGCCGTCTGAGCTGGAAGACGCCCTGGTACCCAGCATGTTATTGCAACCGCTGGTCGAAAACGCCATTAAACATGCTATTGCCCGCTCAGAGTCAGGCGGTACAATCTGGATTCAGGCAGAATTGTGTCAGAATGATAAATTATGTATTACAGTAGCGGATAACGGACCCGGCGGGTCGGATCACCCGACATCAACCGGTGTCGGGTTAAAGAATATTCGTGATAGATTGCAGGAAATATACGGCGAGGCCTATCAGCTTGGTTCCTCGCCGAGAAAACCGAAAGGATTCCAGGTAACGGTAACAATACCCTATGAACAAGGTTAGTACTGAAAATCGTGCGGAACATATAATCAATCAGGAAGAGCAGCCCATCCGTGCACTTATCGTCGATGATGAGGCGCTGGCCAGACAAGGGTTAGCTGTCAGGCTCGAGCAGGACAGCAGGGTCGAGCTGTTGCGCTCCTGTAAAAATGGACGGGAAGCGCTGGAGGCGATTGCCGAACTGGAGCCGGATCTGATTTTTCTGGATATTCAGATGCCAGGTATGTCAGGTTTTGATGTGGTGGAACGGCTGCAGCAGGATAATATGCCGCTGGTTGTTTTTGTAACCGCCTACGATGAGTACGCTGTCAAAGCATTTGAAGTGCATGCTGTCGACTATTTGCTGAAACCCATCGAGCAGGAGCGCTTGCAACAGGCGCTGGATCATGTCTCAGTGCGTTTGGCGGGTAAGCGGGATCAGCTTGAGAAGCAGCGCCTGATGGATGTCGTGATCCGCTTGACCGGTCGGTCCGAGGATGCGGTTGCCGAGTTGATGGTCAACGAAGAATCGGTGGTTCGTTATTCAGAGAAACTGGCCATAAAAGATGGTTCCTCGACCACATTTGTGCCTGTACGAGATATCGACTGGATTGATGCGGCCGGTGATTACATGTGTGTTCATGTTAAGGGCGAGACACACATTATGCGTACCACCATGAAAGAGCTGGAGTCATCACTGGATCCCAACCTGTTTCAGCGTGTTCACCGCTCCACGATTGTCAATCTGGATCGGGTTGAAAAGGTTTCCTCGCATATCAACGGCGAGTTTCATCTGACCCTGTCATGTGGAACCTCATTAAAAATGAGCCGTTCCTATAAAGATAAGGTCCGGCACTTTTTCTAGCCCTTATTGAATTCCTGGTCGACACCAGCAACCTGAAACGGGTTCTTGAGCGGTTTAAGACAGCTGGATTTTAGTGTGCACCTATGTGTTTCAGGGGCAATGCGGTTGTGTCCAGCACTTTACGCATGATAAAGCTGGAGTGGACATCTGCGACGCCTTCGATCCGAGTCAGGGTGTTAAGCAGAAACTCTTGGTATTCGTCCATATCACTGACCACGACCTTGAGCTGATAATCGGCAGACTGCCCTGTGATCAGCAGGCACTCCAGTACTTCCGGGTGTTTGAGAATTTCTGATTCAAAGCGTTCAAAGCGGTCAGGAGTATGGCGATCCATACTGACCTGTACCAGGGCGCTGAGCTTCAACCCCAGCATGGCAGGTTCGAGCAGGGTAACCTGACCGAGAATCAGCCCCTCATCCTGCATTCGTTTGACGCGCCTGGCGCAGGGAGTCGGGGAGAGGCCGATTCGCTCGGCCAGCTCCAGGTTGCTGATGTCTCCTTGCTTTTGTAGCTCGGCAAGAATTTTGCGATCCAGTTTGTCCAGTTCCAGCATACATTTTTCCTCTGAACTGTCGGTGAAAACCAATCAAAAGCACTGTCTTGTGTCGGATTAACTAATATTTGGCATTATTTTAGTTAATATGTCCAATATTATTCAAAAATGACGCGAATTAGCGGTAGATTCACTCCGGCATCATGGGTAATCTATGCATCATACGGTCAGGCATGGGATTCACCATGTCGGCGACGCTGGCGGCCAACCCGCGGCAGTGTCGACGAGCGATACCGGTTGTACGAAGCGGCAGTCTTACCCAGATTGACAGGCATTCGGCAACGGAGTCGGGCAAACCCGCCCAGGACAGCTTGCCAGGCCGGCATGAATTAAAAGCAAAGGCACGGTGTGAGAAGAGCTTTACCCTTAAGCAGCTCTCAACTTAAACCGGTCGTCAGTAAACAATAACGTTTAGCAAGATCACAGCAGATAATACTGCAGATAAATATTGCAGATAAATACTGCAGATAAATATTGCAGATAAATATTGCAGATAAATATTGCAGATAATAGTACAGCAGATAAAAAGGCAGGCAGTCACATGGCAGAACAGAACCGTTTTGATCATCGCAAATACCCGGCATTCAAGCCGGTCGGATTAACAGATCGCACTTGGCCGGACCAGGTTATCAGCGAGGCGCCCCGGTGGTGCAGCGTGGATCTGCGCGATGGTAACCAGGCGCTGATCGAGCCCATGTCCGTTAACCAGAAGAAGCAGATGTTTGATTTGCTGGTGGAGGTCGGTTTCAAGGAAATTGAAGTTGGATTCCCTTCAGCCTCGCAACCGGACTTTGATTTTGTACGCTACCTTATTGAAGAAAATCGTATTCCCGATGACGTCACGGTGCAGGTGCTGACCCAGGCGCGCCCGGAGCTGATCGCGCGCACTTATGAGGCGCTCAAAGGGGTGCGGCGAGCCATCGTGCATGTTTACAACTCAACATCTGTGGTGCAGCGGGAAAAGGTCTTCAAGACTGACAAGGCCGGTATTGTTGATATTGCCGTCAGAGGTGCAAAAGAGGTTAAGAAGCATGCGGATTTGGCACCGGAAACCGAGTGGGTGTTTCAGTACTCGCCGGAGAGTTTTACCGGAACTGAAGTCGATTTTGCAGCAGAGGTGTGCAGCGCAGTGGTCAATGTCTGGCAGCCGACCAAAGACAAACCCTGCATTATCAATTTGCCAGCCACTGTCGAGATGGCAACCCCCAATGTCTTTGCCGACCAGATAGAGCTGTTCTGTCGTCAGGTGGAAAACCGCGAAGCTATCATTATCAGTCTGCACACCCATAATGACAGGGGTTGTGGTGTCGCAGCCGCCGAACTTGGCCTGATGGCCGGGGCTGACCGTATTGAAGGGACGTTACTGGGTAATGGTGAGCGAACGGGCAACATGGATATCATCACCATGGCAATGAACATGTACAGCCAGGGTGTGGATCCAAAGCTCGATTTCAGTGACATGGACAAGATCTGCACTGTCAGCAAAGCCTGCACCCAGATTGAGGTACACCCCCGTCATCCTTATGCAGGCGACCTGGTATTTACCGCTTTCTCAGGCAGTCATCAGGATGCCATCAAGAAGTGCCTGGATCTGTATCAGGAAGGCTCGTTCTGGGAAATTGCTTACTTGCCCATTGATCCGCGGGATCTGGGTCGTACCTATCAGGACGTGATTCGCGTCAACAGCCAGTCAGGTAAAGGGGGGGTTGCCTACGTATTGCAAAGCAAGTTCGGCTTTGAATTGCCGCGCTGGCTGCAGATCGAGTTCAGTCGTGTGGTACAGAAAGAAGCCGAAACCAGTGGCCAGGAGATTTCTCCTGATCGTATCTGGAGTCTGTTCCAGGAAACCTATCTGAGTAACCCTGATGAAGTGGTACTCGATACCTTTGCATTTGAGAAAGTGGGTGACCGTGAAAACTTTAAAGCCGAGCTGCATTGTTTTGGTCAGACCCTGAATATTCAGGGCGAAGGTGATGGTGTAGTTGATGCCTTTGTTGAAGCGATCAAAGGTTCAACCGATATCGATTTTGAAATTATGGAGTATGGCGAGCATGCGCTGGGCCAGGGTGCTGATGCAGAGGCGGTCACTTACATCCAGCTCAAGGACGGTCTGCAGCGCTACACTGGTGTTGCCATCAGTCGCGACATAGTCAGTTCCTCACTGAACGCCCTGCTGCGAGCTGCAGGACAGCTGATTCAGGATGCCAGAAATCGCGATGCTGCCTGATAACGTCCGTTTTTACTACCACACCAGGTAACGGTTAGCAGATAGCCGTGAAGCCTGGCTGACCCCTGCTCTCGTGATTTTTCCGGAGCAGGGGATTTCTTTTTCTCTCCCCCCAAACTTTCCGCTAAAGTGGTGCGTCCAAGGTAAAAGAAGATCATGGAACGTACCGAACTGGCATTAATACAGCGCGCAATCCAAGGACAGCCCGACGCCTGGCAGGCACTCGTGCGCACTCATGAAACGCGGGTTTATAACTTTGGGTTACGAATGACGGGCAGTGTTGATGATGCTCAGGATTTACTGCAGGAAGTGTTTTTCAGCGCTTATCAGAACCTGTCAGGGTTCAGACAAGATGCGCAGTTTTCGACCTGGTTGATGCGTATTGCCTATAACCGGGCAGTAGACCAGGCCAGACGCCGCAAGGTCAGGGATGCAGATTCTTTGCCGACATCGACGGAGACGGTTGACGATAGGCCTGGCCCGGCCGCTGAAACACAAAGTCAGCAGCGCAACCAGCAATTGCAGAGCTGGCTGGCGGCTCTGCCACTGGAGCAGCGAATGGTAATTGAATTGAAATTTTTTCAGGAAATGACCTTTGACGACATAGCAAGCCTGGAGAGCATTTCCCCAAATACGGCAAAAACACGGTTTTATGCCGGTTTGGCCAGACTGAAGACATTAATGGGAGATTGTGATGGCCTGTTCTGAAACGCAGAAGCTGGTCGCGGAATACCTGGGCGGAGAAATGACGGTCGCTCAGCGTACTGCCTGCGAGTATCACTTTTCAGTGTGCGAAGACTGCCGACAGGCCGTGGACGGCCTGGCTGGCACGGCCGGGCGTTTGCTTCACTGGGAGCAAGTGACGGTCCCTGACTGGGATCGCACGGCGTCAACGGCAGAGGAGGTCAGCGCACAGAATACCAGGCCGGAGGTCGTGCCATTGAACACCAGGTCACGCCAGATACCGGGTGGTTGGCAAAGCTGGCTGCCGCTGGCTGCAACGGTGGCGCTGGCTGTGTTCCTGGGCTGGAATCAGGATTCCGGATTGAGTGAGCAGGAGCTGACTGCCTACCTGGATGCTTTTGAGCAACGCCAGCAGGCGCAAACGCAGCGCATGATGGAAACTGCCATGCAAGAGTTTGGTGACAGCACCAGCGACAGCATGGCGCAGTTAGTGGAATGGATACAGGCGCAGCGGACAGCAGATATGCAGCAGCTTGAAGCAAGCTTTCAGCAGATGCTCAACCATGATTACCAGGCACTGAGCTCAATGCAGCAACTGGCCTCCTGGGTCAGTACACAAGAGCCCTGAGATAAATGAAGCGAGGAACAGCAATGACTTATCAATGGTTAAGGTCCAGTCGTAATGCAATCGCGCTGACAACTTTTATGCTCAGCAGTGCAGTTGCCGCTCAGGTGCCGCCTGGCCAGGCAGCCCTGGATGACCTGCAACGAAGCGCGGAAGTGTTCAGTGCCACACTGACTGAGAGTCTCGGTCTGAATGAGCGCCAGGGGATATTCAGTCCACGTAACGGACATGTCAATGGTCGCTATCTGGCGCGCCAGGGTATGGTGTTTGAAATTGTGATGCCTGATCCTGGCCGGTCGGGAATGACTGGTATCAATCTGCAGCAGCTTGATGAGTCATTGTCCGCATTATCGCAGCAACTTGGCACCATGGTTGAGCGTGGGTTGGTGCATCGTCCTGACCCTGAAGCGATCCGTGAGGCCATGGCATTGAGTTTGCGCTCAGGGGAAGTCGCTGAGTTCTATCGTGAGAAACTGCAGGATGTTTCGGCATTGTCAGAGTCTGTGAATGTGGAGCGTGCCCTGGCTCGAGCCAGCGCTACCTTGCAGCGTCTGCAGGCTGATGGTGTACTGAACTCTGAGGAGATGAGTGAGGCCAGAGAACACCTTGATGAACTGCAGCAGGAGGCCCTCAGCAATCTTCAGTCTTTGCGAGAGCTGCAACAGGAGATTCGCCGGGAAGGGCTGGAGGCAGTCGAATTACCAGACAGTGCACAGGTGGAAAGCTGGGAGTCGGCACTTTCCGGCATGACGGCAAGCCTTGCCGGGGTGGAGTCACGCGCCAGAGAGCAGCTGTCAGAATTGCAGGCGCAGCAGCAACGCCTGCGAGCACAGAATCAGCAGGCACAGCAACAGGCGCTGGCGAGCTTTGAATCAAGGTTATTTGAGACGGTGTGCGACTATGCAGCAGCGATGCGTGCTTTGCCGGATCAGGAGTATGTCACATTGATTCTGGCGGGAGCGGGGCGTGTTGGTGATGCTGCCGAAGAGAATGAGGCCCTGCCGCGGGACAGGGTTCATGTGCTGACCCGGGATGCGATCGTGCAATGTCGGCAGGGTGAAATGAACGGTCAGGAGCTCGCTGACTCAGCCTCGACTTATAATTATTAGTGGATTCAGCAGGATGCAGGGCTTTTTAAGTTCTGACTCAGGTGATAATCTATCAGCTCTCAAGAGAGGCTCCTGGGACGAGGAGTCACTCTTAAAATAACAAGCGTTAATAGATATCGCGCATGAAGCAGCGGTTACCTGAGGAGAACAACATGGAATGCCCCAAATGTAATGCACAGATGAAAGAGCACTCAGTCAGGGTTCTGCACGGCACCGTCGTGATTGATCAGTGTAATAGCTGTCATGGGCTCTGGTTTGATAACGGTGAAGCCGAAGAACTGAAGTCGTCCTGGATGTCGGACTTTCTGGACAGCGGGGATCCGCGAATTGGTAAAACCTACAATCGGGTCAGGGATATACAATGCCCCCGATGTTCAAAAGCCATGTTGAAAGTGAATGATTCCAGGCAGCCTCACCTTGAATATGAAGCCTGTCCGGAACACGGCATGTTCATGGATGCCGGGGAATTTACAGACTACAAGCATGAGACGCTGATGGATATATTCAAGGGGCTTATCTCAACTCTCAAGCGTCGCTGATAGCACTGCCTTCAGAACCGCCTGCTGACACAATAGCTGGCAGCTTGCCGATGTGCTGCTGCCAGGCAGGATGGTGCCAGATGGCTGAATGGCGACAGGCAGCCGGCATCATCCGGATTTTTCCAAGATCCATCCAGTGATGATCAGGGGAGTGGAAATCAGATCCCGCTGTCGCCCAGAGCTCATGTTTTTCACACAATTCTGCCAAATGGCCAAGGCTGCCGGGGTTCAGGTTTGAGTAGCTGACTTCGATAGCATCACCGCCGGCTTCACAATAATCCTCCACCATGCGTCGAAAACGAGGTCGACTCAGCGGGTAGCGGTCCGGATGTGCCAGTGAAGCAATCCCTCCCGCCTCGTGGATAGTGGCAATGGCATCAGCAAATTCACACCAGCCTGCAGCGACGTAGGCCTTGCCTTTTCTGCCAATCAGCTTGTTAAAGGCATGCTGTTTGTTTTTGCTGTGGCCCTGGTTTACCAGAAAGTCGGCAACATGACTGCGACTGATGGCATCGCAGGGCAGGGTGTCGAGATAGGCGCCAAGGCCTGTCATACCGTTACGCTGCAATTTCAGGTCGATAGCCGCGGCGCGTTCACGGCGTCTTTGCTGTTGCTGCTGCAACATTGTGGTGAGTGCGACGTTGTCTACATCAACAAACAGTCCGAGCACATGGATTTCCAGTCCCTCCCATTGGCAGGAGACTTCCACGCCGCTGATAAGGCCGCCGCTGAGCTGAGGAAGCCGTAATATTGTGCCAGATGCATTCGATGTCGTGCTGCTGTCATCCGGATTTGTGTCCTTGCTGGCATGGGCATGGCGTTCTGCTCTGAGGGTATGAAAGGCAGTCACACTGTCGTGATCTGTGATCGCCAGGTATTCCAGTCCCCGTTCGTGGGCCCGCGAAAGCAGGCGGGATGGGGAGAGGTCGCCGTCGGAAAAATGTGTATGGCTGTGGAGGTCAATCATGGCGCGCAGATTACGCCAGCTACTGATGCTTGTAAATGCCGCAGTTTCAGCGACCTTGACCTGTCAGGTCTGAACAAGACCGATTAGTGCGCTGGCAAGATTGGTATGTGGGCATGTGATGGTATAATAGTTGACTAAAATACTGTGGTATTTCATAATTTAATTCTTATCCTTCCGAGTTTATTGCGCGGACTGTCTATGCGATTGACAACCAAAGGGCGATACGCGGTCACAGCCATGCTGGATTTAGCGATTCATGCAGGTACAGAGCCGGTTACATTGTCCGATATTTCGCTGCGCCAGGATATTTCCCTATCCTATCTGGAGCAGTTGTTCGGCCGATTGAGACGTCGTCAGTTGGTTGTCAGTATCAGAGGGCCTGGCGGCGGCTACCAGTTGGCGCATGAAACCGGTGATATCGCGATTGTGGACATTATCAATGCGGTAGACGAGTCCGTCGATGCGACGCGTTGTCAGGGGCAGGGCAACTGCCAGCAGGGCGAAACCTGTCTGACACACCATCTTTGGGAGGATCTCAGTCAACAGATTCACGAATTCTTGCGTGGTATCAGCCTGGCCGATCTAATGGCCCGACATGATATTCGGCAGATTGCTGATGACCAGGACGAGCGCAGAGAGCTCATTGTTCGCGACCTCAGTCTGTCTTCCTGATACCCGGCGCATGTGGGAGACATTATGACCTTACCTGTTTACTTGGACTATGCGGCGACAACACCGGTGGATACGCGGGTTGCTGAGCGCATGGCGGAGTGTTTGACCAGGGACGGAAACTTCGGCAACCCGGCCTCACGCTCTCATCTCTTCGGCTGGCAGGCCGAGGCGCTGGTGGAAAGTGCCAGACGCGATGTGGCCGATTTACTGCATTGCGATCCCCGTGAAATCGTCTGGACCTCGGGTGCAACTGAAGCCGATAACCTGGCGATTAAGGGTGTGGCTGAATTTTATGCGCAGAAAGGTCGTCACATCATCACCTCGGCAGTTGAGCACAAGGCGGTACTGGATAGCTGTCAGGCGCTCGCGGACCGTGGTTTTGATATCACCTATCTGAAGCCTGATGAGACAGGGTGCATTACGGCATCCCAGTTAAATGAAGCGATTCGTCCGGATACAGTGCTGGTATCCCTGATGCATGTAAACAATGAGCTGGGAAGCGCCAATGACTTGCTGGCGCTGGGTGAAGTTTGTCGCAGGCATCAGGTTATATTTCATGTAGATGCTGCGCAGAGTGCCGGCAAACTGGCTATTGATCTGCGCGAGCTTCCAGTGGATCTGATGTCATTCTCGGCGCATAAAATTTATGGTCCCAAAGGCATGGGCGCGCTCTATGTACGACGGGCTGAACACGTCAACCTGAAAGCCCAGACGCACGGTGGTGGTCATGAGCGCGGTATGCGTTCCGGTACCCTGGCAACTCACCAGATAGTCGGCATGGGCGAGGCGTTTCGCCTGGCAGCCACTGAAATGCATGACGATACCCGGCATATCCGTCAGTTGCGTGAGCACTTTCTGGGTGGTCTGAAAGGGCTGGCAGACTGGCAGTTAAACGGGCACCCGGAGCAGCATGCTCCCGGCATCGTCAATGTCGCGTTTGCGGGCGTTGATGGCGAAACACTGTTGCTGGCGTTGCGTGACCTGGCTGTCTCTTCCGGTTCAGCCTGTATGTCGGCCACCATGGAACCATCGTATGTGCTGCGTGCGATTGGTGTGCCGGATCACCTGGCACAAAGCGCCCTGCGCTTCTCATTCGGGCGCTTCACCAGCACAGAAGATATCGAATTTGCAGTCAAAACCGTCAAAGAAACAGTAAACAGACTGCGTAATGTAGAATTGCAGGCGCGATAACCAGTATAATGCGCGCCTTTCATTTTACTGTCACCCGCTTTGGAGCGTATAAATGGCTATTGAACGTACATTATCCATCATTAAACCTGATGCAGTCGGCAAAAACGTAATCGGTGAAATCTACAGCCGGTTCGAAAAAGCGGGCCTGAGCATCGTTGCTGCAAAAATGGTACAGTTGGACAACGACAGCGCTGGCGGTTTTTACGCCGAGCACAAAGAGCGCGGTTTCTTCAACGACCTGATTGCTTTTATGACGTCTGGTCCGGTTATGGTTCAGGTGCTGGAAGGTGAAGGTGCTGTTGCCAAGAACCGCGAACTGATGGGTGCAACCAACCCGGCAGAAGCCGACGCTGGCACCATTCGCGCTGATTTTGCCAAATCCATTGACGCGAACGCCGTTCACGGCTCGGACTCCACTGAGTCAGCTGCGCGTGAAGTGGCTTACTTCTTTAGTGATGCAGAAATTTGCCCTCGCGGCTAATTCGCTGAAACGTACTGCCTGTTAATACTATGTACTGGCTGCCATCAGTGAATTTGATCTGACGGGGCCGGTACCGGAGCTCAGTCATGAGTCAGACCACAGAGCGAGTCAACCTGTTAGGAATGAGCCTGCCACGTATGCAGGCTTATTTCGTCTCGATTGGTGAAAAACCGTTTCGCGCCACGCAGATGATGAAGTGGATTCATCAGCGCGGTGTCACCGATTTTGAGGCGATGACCGACATCAGTCGCAAATTGCGCGAGCGCTTGCAGGCTGAGGCAGAGATTCGTCTGCCGACTATTGTGGAAGAATATCTGGCCAGTGACGGCTGCTATAAATGGATTGTCGAAGTGGCCAGTGGCAGCCGCGTGGAAACGGTATTCATACCGGAAGCCTCCCGTGGCACGCTGTGCATTTCCTCCCAGGCAGGCTGTACCCTGGATTGCAGTTTTTGTGCAACCGGCAAGCAAGGATTCAACAGTAACCTGACCACAGCCGAGATTATTGGTCAGCTGTGGTGGGCCAACCATCGGCTGGGCGGTTTTACTGACAGTCGCTCAAATGCCAGTCAGGCCAGCCGCACAGTCAGTAACATTGTCATGATGGGCATGGGCGAGCCGCTGATGAACTTTGACAATGTCATGGACTCACTGAGTCTGATGATGGAAGACAATGCTTACGGTTTGTCCAAACGACGGGTGACCGTCAGTACGGCAGGTGTTGTTCCGGCCATCAGGCGCATGCACGAGTTTACCGATGCCTCGCTGGCGCTGTCTTTGCACGCGCCGAATGATGAGTTGCGTAACCAGATTGTTCCGATTAATCGTAAATACCCGATTGCCGAACTATTGAGCAGTGCGGCTGACTATATGGCCAGCCTGCCTGACAAGCGTGTGCCAGTGATTGAATATACGCTGATCTCAGGCGTTAACGATAAGCGTGAGCATGCGGAGCAACTGGCTGTCCTGCTCAAAGATTTTCCCTGCAAAGTGAATCTGATTCCGTTTAATCCATTTTCACAGTCGGATTATCAGCGTCCCAGCAATAATGCAGTGCACCGTTTCCGGCAGATCATGCAGGAAGCCGGTTATACTGTAACGGTTCGCACCACACGCGGTGATGATATCGGGGCAGCCTGTGGTCAACTGGTCGGTGAAGTGGCGGATCAGACCAAGCGTAGCCAGCGATACCGTCAGGCAGCCGAAAAAAAGGCGGCCAACCTCGCTACGGAAGCGGGTCGTGTACCCGTGCAGGAAATCCATTAACCCTGATAGGGCTCAGTAGTTATGTCTAATGCCGAGGAAGGCCAGACGACATCAGATGAGGTAACCCCGGAGTCGCCAGCGGAGCAATTGCCAACGCCAGGTGCGCTGTTGGGTGCGCAACGGGAAACGCTGGAATTGTCGCTTCAGCAAGTGGCTGATCGATTAAATCTCACCATGCACTTTGTCAGATCTATTGAATCTGATAATTACGAGAAACTGCCCGGCGATGTCTTTATCCGCGGTTACCTGCGCAGCTACGCCGAGTTGTTGCAGCTCGATTCAGAATACGTGCTGGAGTTGTATAACCATTTCACGCAACGTCGCCAGGCTCGTAAGCAAGAAGCCATCAAACGCATTTCCCGGCGCCGCAAAGACAAAAACCGTCCTTGGGTTGTTGTTTCAGGTATCGCCTTTGTGCTTTTGGCATTGATATTGTGGTATTTCAATCGGCCAGGGGATCCGCAGGCCTCGCAGCAAAATGACCTGGCAGGTATGACCAATGCCCAGGTTGACGGGGCTGCGCAGGAGATAGCAGCATTGGCTGACGCCGAATCGGAGCAAAGTGTTCGAATTGTTGACGGTGTCGACTTGTCATCAAGGGCGCCGTCGCCAGCATTACCAGACGCAGCAAACAGCGATGCAGAAACTGACCAGGATGAAACCCCTGGCTCAACAGTCGAAGATGCCGGGCCTGGTCAGGGCCAGGCGACTGTGGCGCTAACTGAAGAGAGCATGAGCAGCGCCGGGCGGGGCCGATTGGCGCCAGGCGAGCAAGACAGGGTTGCTATCGAGATACTGGAAACGCAGTCATTAAACTGGTCCGGCGATGATGTATTGGATATCCGTTTTTCAGCCGCATCACAGGTTGAGGTGTCCCACAACCGCGGGTCTGAATCGCATGAAGCGATGGCAACACCAGGACTACGCCTGTTGGTCAACGGCGAAGGGCCGTTTACACTGGAGTTAGGCAATGCTGAAGCCGCTACAGTCATTTATAATGAACGTATACTGGCGTTTAAGAACGCGATCCGTGATGATGGCTCTGTCCGTCTGAGCGTTGGAATGTAGAATCAGGATTAGCGAATCATGAATTCAGAATCACCAATTACACGTCGCAACAGTCGACGCATTATGGTTGGCAATGTGCCGGTCGGTGGTGGTGCGCCCATTTCCGTACAAAGCATGACAAACACTGAAACCTGCGATGTTGATGCGACTGTGGCACAGATCAGGCGTCTGGAAGCCGTTGGTGCTGACATCGTCCGTGTTTCCGTGCCCACCATGGATGCTGCAGAGGCGTTTCGAAAAATTCGCCACCAGGTCAATGTACCCCTGGTGGCTGATATTCATTTCGATTATAAAATTGCTCTGAAAGTGGCTGAGTATGGCGTTGACTGTCTGCGCATTAATCCAGGCAATATCGGTAATGAGGCACGGGTTCGGGCTGTGGTTGATGCCGCTCGCGACAAAGGGATTCCAATCCGTATTGGGGTCAACGCCGGTTCATTAGGCAAGGCGTTGTTACGAAAATACAAGGAACCCACAGCCGAAGCCATGGTCGAATCAGCACTGACACAAATTGATGTGCTGGATAAGCTGGATTTTCAGGATTTTAAAATCAGCCTCAAGGCTTCGGAAGTCTTCATGACACTGGCCGCTTATCGTCAGCTAGCCAGCCAGATTGAACAACCGCTGCATCTGGGGATCACGGAAGCGGGCGGTTTGCGCTCCGGTACGGTGAAATCAGCTGTGGGCCTGGGTGCGCTGTTAATGGACGGGATTGGCGATACCATTCGTATTTCCCTGGCAGCAGACCCGGTTGAAGAAATCAAAGTGGGTTTTGATATTCTGAAAAGCCTGGGAATACGCAGCAAAGGGGTTAACCTGGTGGCCTGTCCGAGCTGCTCGCGGCAGAACTTTGATGTGATCGGCGTGGTTAACGAGCTGGAATCCAGGCTGGAAGATATTATTACGCCCATTGATGTGGCGGTGATTGGCTGTATTGTGAATGGTCCGGGTGAGGCAAAAGTGGCCGATATCGGCTTAACCGGTGCCAGCCCCAACAACCTGGCCTATGTGGATGGCAAACCCAACCACAAGATCAACAATGCAACGTTGGTCGACGAACTGGAAGTCATGGTTCGCAGCCGGGTCGCTGAAAAGCTCAAGGCAGAAGCGGCAGCAGAGTCAACACAACGAGACAAAGCAAACATTATTGCCCGCGGATAAAGCGGCAGACCAGAAACAGACATAAGGAAAAGCCGCCAATCGGGTCGGCTGATGTAACAGATGAGCAAAATTCAAGCGATCCGGGGCATGAACGACTTGCTGCCGGAACAGACCCCGATTTGGCAATATGTCGAGAAAGTTGCTGAGCGGGTTGTCCAGTCATACGGGTATCGTGAAATCCGTTTTCCCATATTGGAGCAGACACAACTCTTTAAACGTTCTATCGGTGAAGTCACCGATATCGTTGAGAAGGAGATGTACAGCTTTGCTGACCGTAACGGTGAGGACCTGAGTCTGCGCCCTGAAGGCACCGCGGGCTGTGTCCGTGCGGCCGATCAGCATGGTTTGCTGTATAACCAGCAGCAACGGCTGTGGTATCGCGGCCCGATGTTCCGCTATGAGCGTCCGCAGAAAGGACGCTATCGCCAGTTTCACCAGATGGGCGTGGAAAGCTTCGGCATGGCCGGCCCTGATATTGATGCAGAAATGATTCTGGTCTCGGCCGCACTGTGGCGTGAGCTGGGGTTGAGCAGCAATGTGCGTCTGGAAATCAATAATATCGGTTCCTCCGAGGATCGAAAACGGTTTGGCGCCGCGCTGGTCTCTTTTCTTGAGCAGCACGTTGATCAGCTGGATGAAGACAGTCAACGTCGGCTGGGTTCCAACCCGCTTCGTATTCTTGACAGTAAGTCGCCTCAAACCCAGGCGGTGCTGGCCGGAGCGCCGGTATTGAGTGACTACCTGAATGAAGAGAGCCAGGCGCATTACCAGGCATTGAAGGTCATGCTCGATGCGGCCGGTCTGTCTTATGTAGAGAACCCGCGTCTGGTGCGTGGTCTCGATTACTACAACAACATGGTCTTTGAGTGGATTACCGAAGACCTGGGTGCCCAGGGCACCGTCTGCGCCGGTGGCCGTTACGACGGTCTGGTCGCACAGCTTGGTGGCAAGCCAGCGCCGGCGGTGGGCATGGCTTTTGGCCTGGAGCGGTTGATATTGCTGGTGGAGAGTATTGGTACGATTCCGGCGGCAGCACTGAAACCGGTTGATGTTTACTTGTTGGCATCGGATAAATCCATGCAGGCCAGTGTATTGACCCTGGCTGAGGCATTACGAGCAGACATGCCGGGGTTACGATTGCTGGCACATTGTGGTGGTGGCAAATTTAACAGCCAGCTAAAGAAAGCCTTTGCCAGTGGTGCTTCATTCGCATTAATCGTGGATCCGGCAGAGGAAGCTGGGCAACCTGAAACACTGCGTTTGCGACCACTGGCTGATGAGGCAGAGGTGGAAACTGTGACGCGCCGCGACCTCAGTGCACGGCTGAAGACGTTGCTGGAGCAATAGCAAGGAAATAGTAAGGCACTTTCACTGCGGGTCAGCACAGCTTGACAGCATTGGTGCAGTAGGACAGGATGCCTGCCAGCCTGAATAAGACTGGGGCAAATGATATTAACCACATCCCTGAGGGGATGAAGCTAGAGTAAGTAGTTACAGGAGCGATTTGTGGCATTAAGTGCATCAGAAGAAGAAACGTTAGAGTCGCTTAAGCGCTGGTGGGATGAGAGCGGAAAGCAGTTGGCACTGGGTATTGCTGTTGTGGCGGCAGGGTATTTCGGCTGGCAGTTCTGGCAAAACAGTCAGACACAGCAAGCAGCTGAGGCATCTGCCATCTATGACCGTATGTCACAGCTTATCGTTGTGGCACCCGGACAACCTGTTGATCCGGCCAGCGCCGACCAGGCCAGGGGCATGATCAATACGTTGAAAAATGAGCACAGCGAAACAATTTATGCCCTTTATGCCGCCTTGTTTGCCGCACAGCTTGATGTGCTGAACGGTAATCTGCAAAGTGCCAGACAGGAACTTGAATGGCTGCTGGATAATACCCAGAGCGGTTTTTTTGCCAGTACAGATGAATCACTGATTCGCCTGGCGCAATTGCGTCTGGGACGTATTATGTTGTCGCAAGGCGAAACCGATGAGGCCCTGGCGCTGGTTAACAGCGTTGATGGTCAGGCCATGCAGGCCGAGTTCGATGAATTAAAAGGTGATATTCACCTGGAGCGTGGTGAGCGTGATCTGGCATTGCCTGCCTATGAGGCAGCTGCAGCTGCTGGCACGCCGACGCCGATACTGGAAATGAAAATCACAGAGCTTCAAGGCGCTATGTAATCACTTGCTTGCGATAGTCGCAACCAGGCTGAAAAGTTGTTAGTGAGAAACCGGGCAGTAGGAAAAGTGGATACCAGATTGATGAATCAGTACATAAAGGGATTGATGATCGTGTCACTTGGCGTGCTAATCAGCGCCTGTGGCATATTCTCCGATGATGAAGTCGAGCAACCCCGGGAACTGGTGGATATTGATGCGTCAGTTGAGCTGGAAGAACTGTGGACGGCTAATATTGGCAACGGCCAGGGTGATAGCTATCTGCACCTGGGTCCCAGCATAGATGGGCAATATATCTATGCTGCAGCTAACAACGGTGAAGTCTATTCCCTGAATAAAGAAACCGGTGACAGACAGTGGCAGCGTGATACCGATGATGTCATTTCCGGCGCCATTGGTGTGGGTGGCGGTATGGTTGTCTATGGCACCCTGGACGCACAGGTGGTGGCGCTGGATGCGGATAATGGCGATGAGCTATGGCGCAGCAGTGTCAGCAGTGAAATATTGGCGGCACCGCAAACCGATGGTCGTCGCGTAGTCGCGCAAACTGTCGATGGCCGTTTGCTGGCGCTGGATGCTGAAAATGGTGAGCAGGTCTGGGCCTATGAAAGTTCCGTGCCGGCTCTGTCTTTGCGCGGCAGCAGCAAACCGATTATTACTGGCAACACCGTGGTATCAGGCTTTGCCAATGGCATGGTGGCGGCTCTGGATGCCACTGACGGATTTATCATGTGGGAAGAGCGAGTCGCTGTTCCGCAGGGGCGCTATGATATTGAACGAATCATTGATATCGATGGCGATCCGGTTCTGATTGGCGGTACCGTTTATGTTGGCAGCTTCCAGGGTAACCTGATGGGGCTGGATCTGCAGAGTGGCCGTATTGTCTGGGGTATGCCGGGCTCTACCTACCGTAGCCTGACGCTGGGTCTGGGTAATGTCTACTGGGCCAACTCGGAAAGCCACCTATTCGCTGTCCAGAACAACACTGACAGTGAAGTCTGGGAGAACGATGATCTTCGACTTCGCCGTGTTACCTCTCCGGTTGCGTTTAACAACTACCTGGCAGTGGGTGATTTTGAAGGCTACCTGCACTTACTGTCGCAAATTGATGGCCGTATCGTCGGGCGCACACGCGTTGATAGCGATGGCTTGCGTAGCAACATTGTCGCTGATGGCAGAATGCTGTATGTCTATGGCAACAGCGGCCGTTTAGTCGCCTACCGACTGCCCTGATCTTAAGGGTGTCTCGACACCCGCTCTGGAAAAACTATGAAACCTGTAATCGCACTGGTCGGAAGACCTAATGTCGGTAAATCGACGCTGTTCAACCGGCTGACTCGTAGCCGTGATGCGCTTGTGGCTGACTTTCCCGGTCTGACACGTGACCGGAAATACGGTGAAGGGCTGGGTGCCAGCAAACCGTTTATTGTGATTGATACAGGTGGCCTGGAAGGCGGCGAGCAGGGCATTGATTTTGCCATGGCATCGCAGTCGTTGCAGGCAATGGAAGAGGCGGACATCGTTCTGCTCTTGGTCGATGGTCGCGCCGGACTCAACCCGGCTGATATTCAGATCGTCGATCACCTGCGTCGCAACAATAAAAAAGCCTGCCTGGTCGTTAATAAAATTGACGGCATTGATGAGAACGTGGCCAATAGCGATTTCTATTCGCTGGGTATGGACACCATGTTCAGCATTGCCGCCTCGCAGGGTCGGGGCGTGTCGAGCATGATCGATTACGTACTGGCAGATTTTCCCGAGCCGGAAGCGGAAGAAGATCGTGAGGAGCAGGGCATTCGCATTGCGATTGCCGGACGACCTAATGTGGGTAAATCCACGCTGGTTAACCGCATGCTGGGCGAAGACCGAGTTGTTGTTTATGACATGCCTGGGACGACACGCGACAGCGTCTATATCCCCTACGAACGCCACGGCGAGCGCTATACGTTGATTGATACCGCGGGTATCCGGCGTCGCGGCAAGACCAAGGAGACGGTTGAAAAGTTCTCGGTGGTCAAATCTTTAACCGCTATCCAGGATGCTAACGTTGTGGTCATGGTGATTGATGCACGTGACGGCATTGTCGACCAGGATCTGCACTTGTTGGGTTATGTGCTGGAAACGGGGCGGGCGCTGGTAATTGCGCTGAACAAATGGGATGGCATGGATCTGGAGCAGAAAGATCGGGTCAAGAGTGATATCCGGCGCCGATTTTCTTTTGTGGATTTTGCTGCCATCCACTTTATATCTGCCCTGCATGGCACCGGGGTGGGCGATCTTTATAAATCGATTAACAAGGCCTACGATTCAGCGCGTCGAAAACTGAGTACCAACCAGTTAACGCGTATTCTTCAGGATGCAGTGCTGGATCACTCGCCACCGATGATCAATGGTCGTCGTATCAAACTTAAATACGCACACACAGGCGGCCACAACCCGCCGTTGATCGTGATTCACGGTAATCAGACTGACAAGTTACCTGCTCACTACAAGCGCTATCTGGAAAAGACGTTCCGGGATGTGCTGGACTTGCAGGGCACGCCGATTCGGATCGAGCTGCGCCAGGACAGTAACCCTTATGTGAAGCATGAAGAGGGTATGTCAGCACAGCTGATTGCGCAAAAACGCCGCATCAGGAACAACCGCAAAGTGCCCGCCAGCCGGGAGAAAAAACCCAAGCGTCGCTAGGCGGGCGGGTGGCTTTAACGGCGTATCAGGGCGTCTACGCTGATTTTTCCTGCGCCAAAGCAGAACAGTACCAGGTAAACGACAAAATACATGGCGGCCAGTTCGCCATTGTTCAACGTCGGAAACCAGGCAGGGTGGGCCGTGGCATAGGCCATGGCCATCAGAATGGCACATAACAGGGCGGCATAACGGGTAAATAGACCGATGGCGACCAGTCCGGCGACAAAGAGTTCAATCACCCCGGCAACCCAGAGCATGTTGATACCGACATCAATGCCAAAAAAATCCATGCCGCCAAACATGGGCTGGGCGCGTTCGCCGAACAGTTTGGCCCAGCCGTGAGTCATGAACATGGCACTGGAGAGCACACGCATGATGGTCCATGCCAGCGTCTGCAGATTATCGCCAAGGGTGTTGATCAAGCGGTTGGTAGATTGAAAAACTGACATGCCCCTGTCCTCCATCATATTGTTTTAGTCAGTTATATTTCCTGCAAGGGATTGTCGGACATTCGGGCTCAACCGGTGTCCACAGTCAGTAAAGAGAATAGACTTAATCAGGCTTTCAAGCTACCCTTTTACGTTTACTGTTTGAATTGTATTCCTCCTATGGCAGAACGGCTACGACGCATGCACGGCTCCCGTGTGGATCTCAATCACCGGGAACGAACCCTTGCCTGGCGTCTGCATCTGGATTTGCCACTGCTCGCTGCCGCATTGCTGGTTTCCGTCATCAGTCTGATTGTGCTCTACAGTGCCAGTGGCCAGGATGTGGATTCCGTGGTGCGCCAATGTATTCGCCTGGGGTTTGGTTTCGGCGTCCTCGCGCTGTTTGCCCAGTTCCCGCCTCGCACCTACCGATACTGGGCAGTCCCGGTGTTCAGTGCGGGCGTGGTGCTGCTCATTCTGGTGCTGCTGTTCGGCACAGTCTCCAACGGTGCCCAACGCTGGTTGAGTATTCCCGGCCTGGGACGTTTCCAGCCTTCAGAGGTGATGAAACTGTCGCTACCGATTACGGTGGCCTGGTGGTTCAGCAAACGAAGCCTGCCGCCCAGTATGCTGGAAGTCGGGGCAGCTCTGCTCATTATTGCCATTCCTTGCGTGCTTATTGCTGATCAGCCGGATCTGGGTACAGCGATTCTGGTCGGAATGGCAGGCATCATTGTGCTGTTTTTTGCCGGCATATCCTGGCGCATTGTGTCATTTGCCGGGCTGAGTGCCGTTATTGCAGCACCGCTGATGTATATCTTTGTGCTGGCAGATTACCAGCGCCGCCGCGTAGACACACTGTTCAACCCGGAGGCAGACCCGCTCGGTGCAGGCTGGAATATCATCCAGTCCAAGATAGCCATCGGCTCTGGTGGCGTGTTCGGCAAAGGATGGTTGAATGGCACGCAATCGCGACTGGATTTTCTGCCCGAATCAACGACTGACTTTATCCTGGCGGTGATTGGTGAAGAGTTCGGGTTGGTTGGGATAGTACTGATTTTGATGATCTACCTCTTCATCGTCGGCCGTGGGCTGTTTATCAGCTGGCAGGCCAGCGATACTTTCAGCCGCTTGTTAGGGGTCAGCATTTCATTGACCTTTGCCTTCTATGTCTTCGTGAATATGGGGATGGTGACCGGGCTCTTGCCGGTGGTGGGTGTGCCTTTGCCGCTCATCAGTTATGGCGGTACATCGGCGGTGACGCTGCTGGCCAGTTTTGGGATTTTGATGTCGATTCATACGCATCGGCGTTTGTTGCAGCCTTGAGTGGTTGCATGTCGAGGGAGCGGTCAGGACATCACTCCACGTACCACAGCCGACCACTGCCTAGTGCTCCTAACCCGGCAGCCGAAAACTCATCTGAGAAGCGGTCAGGACATCATAGATCAGATAACAGACGACCACAGCACATCGGACGGCGCTCGGCGGGCGGAAACTCAGCCTGACGGCTTCAGACAGTCCGAGCGACGGTCAGGACATCACTCCACGTACCACAGCCGACCACTGCCTAACGCCCCTCACCCGGCAGCCGGAAACTCACCTGACGGCTCAAACAGTCCGGCTGCTCTTTCGGGTAAGGGGCGCTAGGCAAAGCGTGGTCTGATTGGCTGTGGTACGTGGAGTGATGCCCTGACCTTGTGCCGTATACATCCATGGGAGGAAAATGCTTTTGTGTTCCCGTCATCCCATTAGGTTATAGCTCCCAGCGGACATCCCTGTTCGCAGATGGTTCGACTTATACTGACAAGGCGCTTTCCTTGATAATTGGATCTACTGCCGAGTTTTGCTGCCGTTGGAGTGGCACTAAACTGAGGTACCTTCGGTAAATAAGGTTAGAAGAGCCAGACCGTCGGCGGACAGGACGTCCGCCGCCGAGCCCTACAGGGATGTATTTACGGGCGCGCCTGAACAGTTTATCTGCCTACCTCCGGTCGTAGCCTGGACGTAGCTTGTCCAGGCATTTGTTTGCATGCAGATATTACGGTGCGGCGTTGTTTACCAGTGAGATCATGTCCACCGGATTCTGTGGCACCTGCGTCGGCCGGCCGTTGACGAACAGGGCGGGTGTGCCTCTGACGCCAGCCTGGGTGCCGCCGCGCTGGTCGTTGCGGACTTTCTGAACAACAGCATCCGACTCCATGTCGGCGTGTGCCTGTTCCACATCCACGCCAATCTGTTCCAGGTATCCGTCAAACTCGCCGCGGACATCATTTAATGTTGACCAGTAACTCTGGTTGAGGAATAGCTGGTCGTACATTTCCCAGAACTTGCCTTGCTGACCGGCAGCTTCGGCGTACAGTGCTGCTGTCCAGGCAAAGCGGTGTGTGCTGGTCAGCGGGTAATGCCGGTAAACCAGCTTGGCCTGATTGGCGATACGGGGCCAGGCCTGGCTCATGATGCGGTGTTCTGTGGCGCAGGCCGGGCACTGGAAATCTGCATAGACCATCAAAGTCACATCAGCGTCCGGGTTGCCCAGTACATGATCGCTCTCGGCGACCTGGTCTGGCGGATAGGTTTCACCCTGGCTCATCATGCCCCATAAAATGGCGATGGCCAGCAGGGGGAGAAATATCACCAGCGCTGCACGCGTCATGTTCTTTTTCATGGCTTCTTTGCGCTGTGCCGCCTGTTGTTTCTGTTCCCGAATCTGACGTTGTTGTTCTCGTTTATTCATACTGTCCTCCACGTGATGCGCTGCTGACTATACTGCGAATCACGCCGTCGGTCACTACCGTGTTAATTTCTTCACCGGTCTGCACTTGCGAAACCGAAGTAATGACAGCGCTCGAGGTGTTCTTGGTGACGCTATAGCCGCGCTGTATGGTCTGTAGCGGGCTGATGCTGTCGAGCTGGCGGGCCAGCGCGCCCAGTGACTGTTGGTGTGCCTGTAATTGTTGTTTCATGGCGCGTTGTAATCGTGCCTGCACTTGCTTCAAGTGTGCAGACTGTTGCCGAATCTTGTGCCCGGGGTGCTGCAGGCGTTGTCGCAGAGAGCTGACTCTTTGGCTGTGGCTCTGCAGACGCACCCGCAGCGCCCGCTGTAGCTGTTGCTCGAGCCGGTCCAGTTGTTGTGCCTGATCCTGAAGTCGGCGACCCGGATGCACCAGTCGTTTGCGGGTCCAGGCCAGTTGTTGCTGCTTGCGTTGCAATGTCTGCTGCAGCAATTTGCCAATGCGCTCTGCCTGGAACGCCAGGCCCGCCATCCATTCAGCCTGATCCGGGCTAAGCAGTTCCGCTGCGGCAGAAGGGGTGGGCGCCCTGAGGTCGGCCACGAAGTCGGCAATACTGACATCGGTTTCGTGACCCACGGCGCTGACGACCGGTAATGCGCTGGCAACGATGGCCCGCGCAACCCCTTCATCATTAAAGGCCTGCAAATCTTCCAGCGAACCGCCGCCCCTTGCCAGCAGGATGGCATCAAAACCCAGCTTTTCCGCGTGCAGGTTGGCAGCATGAATGGCCTGAATAATGGCTGGGACAGCAGCTTCGCCCTGAACAGCCACTGGCAGTACCGTGACATTCATGCCGGGATAGCGGCGGCGAAAAACGCTGATAATATCGCGGATGACCGCGCCGGTGGGCGAGGTAATGACCGCGACATGCCGGCAGCTGTCATCCACGGGGCGTTTGCGTTCGGCGTCAAACAGTCCTTCTTCGGCCAGTTTCTTTTTCAGCGCATCAAAGGCTCGCTGTAAAGCACCGGCCCCGGCATCTTCCAGACTGTCCAGAATCAGTTGATAATCGCCCCGGCCTTCGTACAGACTCAGGCGGCCACGGACAATGACCTGCATGCCATTACCGGGTTTCAGTCGCACGCTGCGATTACGGTTACGAAACATGGCACAGCGGATTTGTGCATGCTCATCTTTCAGGGTCAGGTACCAGTGACCAGAGGCAGGCATGGCAAGGTTGGAAATTTCGCCTTCGACGATGACCGAAGGGAAACATTCTTCCAACAAACCGCGGGCCAGGCGGTTGAGCGTGGAAACACTGATGATATTTTCGTCGGTCGGGCCGACCGGTTGATAGCTGGATTTCATTCGCGCAGTTTACCTGAGCGTCTGTGATCTGTATAATCGCGTTTTTGGAGATAGGTGAAAAACTTATGTTACGCATAGCTGAAGAAGCGCTGACATTTGATGATGTTCTGCTTCTCCCCGCCCACTCGTCCGTTCTCCCCAAGTCAGTCAGTCTGAAAACACGATTGACTCGAGATATTACGCTGAATATTCCGCTGATGTCTGCTGCCATGGATACCGTGACAGAGGCTCGCCTGGCTATTGCCATGGCGCAGGAAGGTGGCATCGGGGTGATCCACAAGAACATGACCATCGAAAAGCAGGCGCGTGAAGTTCGTCTGGTGAAGAAGTATGAAAGCGGTGTGGTCAAGGATCCGATTACGATTGCACCTGACGCCAGCATTAATGACCTGATTGCCCTGATGCGGGAAAATGACATTTCCGGTATGCCGGTCGTCAATGGTGCGCAACTGGTCGGTATTGTGACCAGTCGTGATGTCCGCTTCGAGAGTAATTTTGAGGCCCGTGTTGATAGCATCATGACCCCGAAAGATCGCCTGGTAACGGTATCAGAAGATGCCAGCCACGATCAGATCAAGAACCTGCTGCATCAACATCGTATTGAGAAGATCCTGGTGGTCAACGACGCCTTTGAACTGCGTGGTCTGATTACCCTGAAGGATATTCGTAAGTCAGAAGATTACCCGAATGCCTCAAAAGACCAGCAAGGTCGACTGCGTGTTGCCGCAGCGGTGGGTACCAGCGCAGATACCGAAGATCGTGTTCACGCACTGGTGGAAGCCGGTGTGGATGTGATCGTGGTGGATACTGCACATGGCCACTCAGCTGGCGTGATCAACATGGTCAAACGCGTCAAAGGTCTGTATCCGGAACTGGCTGTGGTTGGCGGCAATATTGCCACTGCCCAGGCGGCACGTGATCTGGCTGAGGCCGGTGCTGATGCCGTGAAAGTCGGTATTGGTCCTGGCTCTATCTGCACCACGCGTATTGTGACTGGTGTGGGTGTCCCCCAGATTTCTGCCGTGTCCAATGTCGTGGATGCGCTCAAAGATACTGAAGTCTGCGTCATCTCTGATGGTGGTATTCGCTTCAGTGGCGATATTTCCAAAGTCGTCGCGGCGGGCGCTCATGTTGTCATGATCGGCAGTCTGCTGGCTGGTACGGAAGAAGCGCCAGGTGAAGTGGAACTGTTCCAGGGCCGTAGCTATAAAGCTTACCGTGGCATGGGTTCACTGGGTGCGATGTCGCAAAGCCAGGGTTCCAGCGATCGTTACTTCCAGGATGCCGATGCCGGTGTTGAAAAACTGGTGCCGGAAGGCATTGAAGGCCGCGTGCCTTACAAAGGTTCCATGTCCGCGATTGTCCACCAGTTAATGGGCGGTCTGCGTTCCAGCATGGGCTATACCGGTAGTGAAACCATCGACATCATGCGCACTAAGCCGGAATTTGTGAAAATCACGGCATCCGGCATGCAGGAAAGCCATGTCCATGACGTGAGCATAACCAAAGAAGCGCCTAACTACCGCGTGGGTTAAATTGCCACGCAGGTGAAAGTGTATGGCTGGCCTTCGGGCCAGCCCGGCTTCCCAGGATAACCCGCGGCAATCCGGTTGCCTGATGCTAGTTGCCTGATGTTAGCCGCCATAATTGTTACCTTCCCGATCAACCTGTCTAAACTCGAGACTTTCATTGATGACTCAGAATATCCACAGCCAGAAAATCCTCATTCTTGATTTTGGTTCCCAGTACACACAACTGATTGCGCGTCGTGTGCGTGAGCTTGGGGTTTACTGTGAGATCTGGGACTATCAGTGCTCGGAAGACGAAGTCCGCAATTTTTCCCCGGAAGGCATTATTTTTTCAGGCGGACCGGAAACGGCAACCCTGGAACATTCACCACGAGCGGAAGCCTGGTTATTTGAACTGGGTCTGCCATTGCTGGGTATCTGTTACGGCATGCAGACCATGGCTGAGCAACTTGGCGGTAAAGTGGAAGCTTCCGATAAGTCAGAATTTGGCTATGCCGAAGTGAACCTGCCCAAACCGGGCGCTTTGTTTGACGGTATTGAAGATCGTATTCTCACGGATGGTCTGGCGCAACTGGATGTCTGGATGAGTCACGGTGACAAGGTGGTGAAACTGCCGCCGGATTTCGTGGTCACTGCAGAAACGGGCAGTGCACCGATTGCCGGCATGGCCAATGAAGAGAAGCGGTTTTACGGTGTCCAGTTCCACCCGGAAGTCACTCACACCACACAAGGTAAACGCATACTGGAACGGTTTGTGCGTAATATCTGTGGCTGTGAAGCCCTGTGGACGTCTGCCAATATTATTGAAGATGCCATCAAGACGGTTCGTGAACAGGTCGGTGACGATCATGTTCTTTTAGGTCTGTCCGGTGGTGTCGATTCCTCGGTTGTTGCCGCACTGCTGCACCAGGCCATTGGTGATCAACTGACCTGTGTGTTTGTTGATAATGGTCTGCTGCGTTTGAATGAAGGCGACCAGGTGATGGCCACCTTTGCAGAGAACATGGGTGTGAAAGTCATTCGTGTCAATGCTGAAGATAAATTCCTGAGCCGCCTTGCCGGTGAGGATGATCCGGAAAAGAAACGCAAGATTATTGGTAACACCTTTATCGACGTTTTTGATGATGAAGCGTCCAAGATCGCGAATGTGAAATGGCTGGCGCAAGGCACCATTTATCCTGACGTTATCGAATCGGCCGGTTCACGTACCGGTAAAGCACACGTCATCAAGTCTCACCATAATGTCGGCGGCTTACCGGAAGACATGGCGCTGAAACTGGTTGAACCACTGCGTGAACTGTTCAAAGATGAAGTCCGTCAGATCGGTCTGGAACTCGGCCTGCCTTATGACATGGTCTATCGTCATCCATTCCCTGGCCCAGGCCTGGGTGTGCGCGTACTGGGTGAAGTGAAGAAAGAATACTGCGACATCCTGCGCCGTGCCGATGCCATCTTTATCGAAGAGCTGCACAAAGCTGACTGGTACCACAAAACCAGCCAGGCCTTTGCTGTCTTCCTGCCTGTGAAATCTGTGGGCGTAGTAGGCGATGGTCGTCGCTACTCCTGGGTGATCGGCATTCGTGCGGTTGAAACGATTGATTTCATGACCGCCCGCTGGGCGCACTTGCCTTATGAGCTATTGGAAACCGTCAGCAACCGCATCATCAATGAAATCACCGATGTATCGCGGGTGACGTATGACGTGTCGTCCAAGCCGCCTGCTACGATTGAGTGGGAGTGAAATAAGGTCTTTCTGAGTCTCTCCAGCGCTATGCTGGACAAGATGCCAAAGTTTATAGAACAACGGTAATGCTCACCGAGAGTGAGTAAATTCACTCCACGACTATGATCCGGATGACCTGGTGGAGCGCCTTGGCGCTGGAGTTCTCCCGTGAGGCGGTGAGCGTCGAGAAGGCAATCCACACAGCTTTGGCCGATGTAAAGAATGTAACCCCTTCGGCTCGACTGATCGAAGTTTCACCCGACCTTGTTGGTTTAACGGACATCGCTGACTTAGTAGGTGTCTCCCGTCAGGCAATGCGCAAACTCATGCTCACTCACCCGGAAACATTTCCTTTGCCGGTTCACGAAGGTAGTGCGTCGATCTGGCATTTGGCAGAAGATCATGCCTGGGCGGTCTGGAATCGTGCTTCATCTTTTTTGATGGTAAAACACGCCATAAATGCCAGCGCAATGCCGACTCCATAGAGAATGAATGGCCAGGCTACGGCAGTTTGCAGTGCTTCTGCAGATCCCATCCCTGCATAGCTGTATGAAGCACTGAGCACACCCATGACATGCGGTCCAAGTGCCAGTCCGATAAAAGTCATCAGCATTAAATACACGGCTGTGATCATGCCTCGCATGTGACTGGGTACGAGGTCAGTGACGGTGGCATAAGATGGCCCGAGGAAGATGGGTTTGAAGAAAACAAAGATGAAATACCAGATGTAGGTGGAGACAATATCGTCTGAGTACAGAAACATCAGTCCCGTTGGCACAGCACCGACCCCAGATACAATCCCCGCGATCATGCGGCCACTGACAAAGCGCTTGCGAAGTTTGTCAGCCAGCCAGCCTCCAAACGCCACGCCCATCAGGCCCGCCCCGGCGGCAGTCAGCCCCATCACCATGCCTACTTCAGAGTTGGAAACCTCAAAGGTGCGCTGTACGTGAGGAATGGCCCAGAAACCGGTGCCGTAAGTGACAAAACTCATGATCGGGAAGGCGAGTCCAACCAGTACCAGGGTCGGCGTACGGAACATGGTACGGAATACTTCAGGCAGTTTGATTGACATCGATTGTGCCCAGGTAAATGCACAATAAACACCTACCCCCAACGCTGACCATTGAATGATATTGCCTGGCAGCATGCGGTTTCCTGTCGCCGACTCTGCCCACAGGAAACAGGCATAAGCGACCAGAGCAATGATCAGAGCACCGAACAGGTTCACCGCAAAGACTTTGCCAGGCTGCACATTTTCCGAGTGTCGCTTGGAGAGGGACAGCAAAAGTGCCTGGGCAATGGTCAGCATTGTGTAAACCGCAATCGCCACCAGTGGCCAGGACAGCAAAGGAGCATTCATGTTGGTGAAGTAAACCAGTACCAATGCAACCGTCGCTAATGCCAGTGCCTGGCAGGCATTATATTTGAGCGCTTTGTTGCGTGCCTTGCCAGCCACGAGCGAAACAATGTTGATGCCCGGGAAGATGGCCAGTAATTCTGTAAAGGTTGTTTTAAACGGATGTGGGTGTAGCGGGGCAGGCTCCATGACCCCTTCACTCATGCCACGGATAGGCTCTTTGAGTGTGTTGACCCAAAACGCCATCAAAATGCCGGGAATACCCACCGCAAGAAAAGCGACCTGCCATCCGGCCAGGCCCAGAGGCGCCAGGCTCGGGTCGGGGTACCAGGCTTTCCAGGTATCAAGCACCGGACCGCCAATCATATAGGCGATGCCGCTGCCAATATAGATACCACTGGAGTACAGTGCCATGGCCGTGGCCCGTTTGGCCGGCTTGAAGTAGTCTGCAATCATGGAGTAGGCGGCAGGCCCGGCGCTGGCCTCGCCAACCCCGACACCGATACGAAAGGTCGACAGCATGCCAAAGTTGCGGGCAAAGCCAGATAAAGCCGTCATCAGGCTCCAGAAACCCAGGCCAGTGGCAATAACGCGTTTGCGAACCCAAAGATCAGACAGACGTCCCAGCGGGATCCCGAAAATGGCATAAAACACGGCGAAGGCCGTGCCGTAGAGAAAGCCGATCTCGGCATCAGATATGCCCAGATCCGCCTTAATATCGTTGGCCAGAATAGATAGGATCTGCCGGTCAATAAAGTTAAACATGTAGATAACGATCAACACCGTCAATACGTACTTGGCGTAGCCGCTATCCACGGTTGACGGGTCGGCATACATCCCGGTGTCTGTCCTGTTCCGGTTGCCGTTATCATCGTCAGTATGTGTTTGGGGTGCCACGTTCTTCTGGCTCATGGTGCTGCACTCTCCCTTGATGGTCTGATCCACAGGATTCACAAACGACTACATTGACTGCTTGAAATTTCTTTCGATTGAAGCACAGGTAGAGCGACCGTTCTATATAGATTGACTGAGATGAGGGAAAGTTGAGTTGAGTTGAAGTGCTTGTGCCATATCGTCCGGAAAGTTTGATCTAGTCGGTATTAAGTGTCAGATTACATTGTTATGCATACCGCTAAGAATTAGTATGAGGCTCTAGCAGTTTCCGATATGTCCGAAGTGACAAGGGATGGCAGAGGTATGCCCATAAGCGTAAATTGTGACACACCTGTTGCCTGGCACAGTTTATCTGAGTTGGAGGTGCTTCAGCAGTTATCGTCATCACCGACAGGGCTCAGCCAGGCGGAGGCCCAGCGCCGCTCTCAGGCTTTTGGCGCGAACCGCCTGCCAGATTCGGCCAGACAAACCCCGCTGCTGCGCTTCTTGCGGCAATTTCACAATATCCTGATTTATGTTTTGCTCGCTGCTGCTTTGATTACGGCATTTTTGAATCACTGGGTGGATATGGTGGTGATCCTCGCTGTTGTCATTGCCAATGCCGTTATCGGCATTATCCAGGAAGGTAAAGCTGATAAAGCCATGGAGTCTATCAAAGACATGCTGTCTCTCAAGGCAAATGTGCTGAGGGACGGAAAGCGCGTGACGATTGACGGCGAGTCGTTGGTACCAGGGGATATTGTCATACTTGAGCCAGGTGATAAGGTGCCAGCCGATTTGCGGCTGCTGGCAGCGCGTGGCGTCACTGCACAAGAGGCTATTCTGACCGGCGAATCAGTGCCTGTAGAAAAAGACACCCGGCAAGTGGCGGAGTCAGCTGCGCTGGGGGATCGGCGCTGTATGCTTTTTTCAGGTACTTTGGTTAGTACCGGGCAATGCAATGGTGTGGTGGTGGCAACGGGGGAGAATGCCGAAGTGGGGCGTATCAGCCAGTTGATTTCTTCTGTTGAAGTGATGACAACACCATTGTTGCGGCAAATGAACCAGTTTGCTAAATGGTTAACTGCATTGATACTTTTGGTTGCAGTACTATTGCTGGGGTTCGGGTATTTCGTCAATGACCATGATTTCACTGAAATATTTATGGTTGTGGTCGGGCTCTCTGTGGCAGCCATTCCGGAAGGATTGCCTGCTGTGCTCACCATTACAATGGCGATAGGTGTGCAAGCCATGGCAAAACGCAATGCCATAGTCAGACGTCTTCCTGCCATCGAAACCCTTGGCTCGGTTTCGGTCATCTGTACTGACAAGACAGGCACCCTGACACGAAATGAAATGATGGTCTCTTCGGTGATTACCGGGCAACATGTGTTTGGCCTATCCGGAGAAGGTTATCGGCCCGCGGGGCTATTGACTGTGGGAGAAACCGAAGTGGATCCGGTTGAGCATCCTGTTCTGGAGGAACTGGCGCGTGCGGCAGCACTTTGTAATGATGCTCAGCTTCAGGAAAAAAATGCTGTCTGGTACAGTGAAGGTGATCCGATGGAAGGTGCTTTGCTGGCTTTCGCCGGCAAAATGGGGCTGTCGGTACCTTATGAGCAGGCCAACTGGCAGCGAACGGATGTGATTCCCTTTGATGCCCGCCATCGCTTTATGGCCACCTTAAATCATAATCACCAACACCAGGCATTTGTTTTCGTTAAAGGCGCCCCGGAACAGGTGCTGCTTATGTGCAGCCAGCAACAAAATGCCGATGGTAGCACGTCTGAATTGAATCCGGCTTACTGGACCTGCCAGTCAGAGAAGGTGGCGGCGATGGGGCAGCGGGTGCTGGCATTGGCTGTCCATCCTGAAAACGCTGGCAATACTGTGCTGGAGCAGGACAGTATTTCAGGCTCACTGATTCTGTTGGGTCTGGTTGGCATGATTGATCCACCGCGAACGGAAGCGATTCAAGCCGTCAGTGAATGTTACCAGGCCGGTATTGGCGTCAAGATGATTACCGGCGACCATGCTCAGACTGCGGCGGCGATTGGCCGGCAAGTTGGTCTTCAGAATCCAGGCAAGGTGTTGACGGGCACAGATATTGATAAACTGGATGATCTGGCGCTTAAGAATAAAGTCCTGCATTGCGATGTTTTTGCACGTGCCAGTCCTGAGCATAAGTTACGCCTTGTTAATGCGTTACAAGCTAATGGAATGACAGTCGCAATGACCGGTGACGGCGTAAATGATGCGCCTGCCCTGAAACGCGCTGATACAGGCATTGCCATGGGTAAAAAAGGCAGTGAGGCAGCAAAAGAAGCAGCGGACCTGGTGCTGGCCGATGATAATTTTGCATCAATTGTTGCTGCCGTGCGTGAAGGCAGGACTGTTTATGACAACATCAAAAAAATTATTACCTGGACTCTACCTACCAATGCGGGGGAGTCACTGGTGATCATTGTTGCCTTGCTTGCAGGAATGTCGCTGCCTGTCACTGCAATCCAGATACTGTGGATAAATCTGGTCACAGCAGCTTCTCTGGGAATTGCTCTAGCTTTTGAGCCCACAGAAGAGAACACCATGTCTCGTCCGCCCAGGGCGCGCAATGAGCCGCTGCTGAATGCTACCATGAGTTGGTATATTGTTATGATCGCCGTGCTGATTTTGTGTGGAGTCTACAGTATCTATTTCTATGCCATGGATCGTGGGTATTCTGAAGAGCTAGCGCGAACGTTGGTGGTTAATACCATAGTTGTCATGGAAATATTCCTGCTGTTTTTTGTCCGCAATATCTACACGACATCGCTTAACTGGCAAGCAGTCCAGGGCACAAAAGTGATCTGGCTGGTAGTGATCAGTGTCACTGCCGTGCAGTTTGCATTTACGTATTTGCCTCCTTTGCAGTATGTTTTCGGTACACGGCCGGTCTCCTTCTGGGACGGGGTGCTTGTCTTCAGTATAGGTGCAATTGTATTTGTCATCTGTGAGCTGGAGAAACAGTTGCGTCTATTGCTTGGTCGAACCTCGCATACGTTGACCAGGAATGGCAGCCCATGAAAATACTGGTGTTTAATGCTGGCAGCTCAAGCGTAAAGTTCGGTATTTTTGATACCCGTATTGATGACCCCCGGGTTGTGAAAGCAGAGTTTGAACATTTCCTGGATGGGTACTGTGATTTGCATTTTCAACTCGGGGGAGAACAGGGAGAGACCCTGCATCATCGTGTCAAAGTTACTGACGTAGAGCATGCGATTGAAAATATACCCAACCTGTTGGAGCAGTGGGGGTATGATGATTTCGATGCTATTGGGCATCGGGTTGTTCATGGCGGAACACTGTTAACCGCAGCAGTTCGTATAGATAATAAAACACTGTCATTGATAGAAGATGCTACACCACTGGCACCGCTACATAATCCGGCCAATCTGAGTGGCATCTATCTCTGCCAGGAAATCTGGCCAGATAAACCCCAGGTTGCGGTATTTGATACATCATTCCACCAGACAATTCCCGAAGAAGCCTATAGCTACGCCATCCCGAAGTCATGGCGTCAACTGGGGGTTAGGCGATATGGTTTTCATGGTACTTCACACCATTATGTCGCATTGCGTGTAGCAGATGCGTTACAGACTCCGCTCTCGGATCTGCGAATTATCAGTTGTCATTTGGGTAATGGTGCGAGTGTTTGTGCGATTAACCATGGCGTATCAGTCGATACCTCAATGGGTATGACACCACTGGAAGGTCTGGTGATGGGAACTCGCTCGGGTGATGTTGACCCTGGTTTATTCAGCTTTTTGTCGCGCCACTCAGGAATGTCCATCGAAGAGATAGAGCGTCAGCTCTATCACAACAGCGGACTAAAGGCCCTGGGTGGAAGTTCAGATTTGCGAAATATCGAACAACAAGCAGCAGAGGGAAGTAATGATGCGCAATTGGCGATTAATGTTTATGCCTACCGGGTAAGAAAGTATCTGGGTGCTTATTCAGCAGTGATGGGAGGGGTGGATGTGGTCGTCTTTACCGGCGGGATCGGTGAAAATTCCGCTACCATGCGTCAGCGTATTTGTGACCAATTACATTTTTTGGGACTGTCACTGGATGTCAATAAAAACAGCTCGCTGCAGTTGAGCGCTTTTGATTCCCAACTGATCAATCATGAAATTTCCAGAATCAAGGTGATCGTTACACGGACCAGTGAGCAATGGATGATCGCTAAAGAAGTACAACAACATCTGGAATCTGCCCGATTACAGGAAAATAAAGATAACTGTGTCATTCCGGTGGCTGTTTCAGCCCGCCATGTTCACCTCTCCCGGCACGCAGTCGAGCTACTGTTTGGTAAGGGCTACCAGCTGAATGTGCTTCGAACCCTCAGACAGCCTGGCTCGTGGGCAGCCCTGGAAACCGTTGAACTGATTGGTCCGAGGGGTATCATTTCTAACGTGCGGATTCTGGGCCCTGAGCGTGAGCAGACACAGATTGAGGTGTCGAGAACTGACACTTTCACATTAGGCATTGAGGCACCAGTGCGTGCTTCAGGTAAACTCGATAACACGCCACCGATACGACTGCGTGGTCCTTGTGGCGAGTTGGTAACTCGAGGAATGATTGTTGCTGCCCGTCACATTCATATGCACAGTGATGATGCCCTTGCATGGGGGCTGAATGATGGCGATCTTGTCGATGTAGAGCTGGGTGAAGGGGAGCGGCGGACCTTGTTTGCCAATACCAAAGTACGGGTGAATGGAAATTTTCTTACTGAAATGCACATTGATACAGACGAAGCTAATGCTGCGGGTATCACTTTTTCGACAAAAGTACACCTGGTAAACAAACAATCGGACAGTATCGTTACTATCGTTAACAAGAAGCAACAAACATTGAAATGAAACGTGGACAGATAGGCAGACTGACAATGTAAAAGTCACAAGATAGATTAGTTGATAATCACATATCGGAGTAACTTTCGCTGACAGACGGAGATACCTATGAACAACGCTGTAGATACTGATACCAGGCTAGAGGCGAGTGTTATACCGGAGAATGAGCTGCAAGCACTGGATGCTTATTGGCGTGCCTGTAATTATTTGGCTGCTGGCATGATTTATCTGCAGGACAATCCGCTGCTGCAGGAGCCTTTACAGGTCAAGCATTTGAAAAAGCGCTTGCTTGGCCATTGGGGGGCAAGCCCGGGGCTGTCATTTATGTATGTGCATATGAACCGGCTAATCAATCGCGATGACCTGAATGCGATTTTTCTGGCTGGTCCAGGGCATGGGGCGCCAGGGGTTATCGCACCGGTTTACCTTGAAGGAATGTACTCGGAAGTATATCCCGATGTCAGCCAGGACGCACTCGGTATAAAGCACCTGTTCAGACAGTTCTCCTTTCCTGGCGGCATCGGGAGCCATTGTACACCTGAGTTACCCGGGTCCATTCATGAGGGGGGCGAACTGGGCTACAGTCTTTCTCATGCCACCGGAGCCATTTTTGACAACCCCGATCTCATCAGTGTTGTCGCGATCGGTGATGGTGAAGCTGAAACGGGGCCTTTGGCCACTTCCTGGCATTCTGGCAAATTTATCAATCCCATACGGGACGGGGCTGTGCTGCCCATACTTCACCTCAATGGCTACAAGATAAACAACCCTACTTTATTATCGCGGATACCGCATGATGAACTGGAAGCACTGTTTATCGGCTATGGATGGAAGCCTTGCTTTGTCGAGGGCGATGATCCCATGATCATGCATCAGAAGATGGCTGCTGCGATGGAAAGCTGTATTGCTGATATCAAGCGTCTGCAGAAACAGGCACGCCAATCCGGTCAGGCAAAACGTCAGATCTGGCCAATGATTGTCTTGCGTTCCCCCAAAGGGTGGACAGGGCCGGACTTTGTAGATGGCAATAAAGTGGCAGGTTACTGGCGGGCACACCAGGTACCACTGACTGAAGTTCATGATAATCCCGAGCACCTGACGTTACTGGAGCAGTGGTTGCGCAGTTACCGTCCAGAAGAGTTGTTTGACCAGGAAGGTCGCTTGTCACCATCATTACAGGCATTGGCACCGCAAGGGTATCGGCGCATGAGTGCCAATCTGCATGCCAATGGCGGCATGGTGAAACGCAATTTGCGTTTGCCGGATTTTCGTGACTATGCTGCCAGGGTTGGTAGTCCGGCAACCAGCAGTGCGATGAATACTCGTCCTCTGGGGGCTTTTTTGCGCGATATCATGCAAATGAACAATAGCAACTTCCGTGTGTTTGGCCCTGATGAAAATACGTCCAATAAACTGGATGCGATTTATGAAGTCAGTAAAAAATTATGGTTGGAGGATTACCTGCCAGAAGATGACAATGGCGGGGAGTTAAGTCCGGACGGACGAGTCCTTGAGATGTTATCGGAGCATACCTTGCAGGGGTGGCTGGAAGGCTATCTTCTGACAGGCAGGCACGGTTTCTTTGCCACCTATGAGGCGTTTGTGCATGTGATTGATTCCATGTTCAATCAGCATGCCAAGTGGCTTGCCATTGCTGAAAAACTGTCTTGGCGCGCTCCGATTGCTTCGATTAACTACCTGATTACCTCGACTGTCTGGCGACAGGATCATAATGGCTTTACACATCAGGACCCCGGGTTTCTGGATCTGGTAGTGAATAAAAGCCCTTCGGTAACTCGCATTTATCTGCCCCCCGATGTCAATTGCCTGCTTTCCACAGCGGACCACTGTTTGCGAAGCCAGAATGATATAAATGTCATAGTCTGCGACAAGCAGTCTCATATTCAGTATCTGGATATGGACAGCGCCATTGCGCATTGTATTAAAGGTTTGGGGATCTGGCCCTGGGCCAGCAACGATGAAGGCGAGGAGCCTGATGTGGTCATGGTGGGGTGTGGCGATATTCCGACCAAAGAAGCATTGGCTGCTACTGCCTTGTTGCGTGACGCGTTTCCGACGTTAAAAATCCGCTTTATCAACGTGGTTGATCTGTTTCGGCTGACTCCGGAAAGCGAGCACCCCCATGGACTCTCCGATCGGGATTTTGACAGCTTGTTTACCACGGACAAACCAATCATTTTTAATTTTCATGGTTACCCGTGGCTAATCCACCGTCTGGCATACCGTCGCAATAATCACCCCAATTTACACGTCCGGGGGTATGTCGAGCACGGCAATATTAATACACCGCTCGAATTGGCTATCGCTAATTGTATTGACCGTTTCAGTCTGGCAATTGATGTCATCAACTGGGTGCCCGGGTTAAAAGTCAGAGGTGCTCACGCCAAGCAGGATTTTCGGGATCAGCAAATAGCCTGCTTGCAGTATGCGCATCAACATGGTGTTGATGCGCCGGAAATTAATCAGTGGCAATGGCCGTTTGCGCCGGTTACTGATTAATAATTTGCTATTTTAAGATAAGGAAACATTATGGCACAGCTCACTTTTTACGGTGCAGTCGAAGGGGTCACGGGTTCTTTGTATCTGTTACAGACTGATAAGGCGACGTTATTGTTGGAGTGCGGGCTGTTTCAGGGGCGGCGTGAGGAAGAGGATGCTAACGAAAAGCCTTTACCATTCGAAACCTCGACCATTGATGCCGTGGTTTTGTCCCATGCCCATCTCGATCACTCCGGGCGCCTGCCTTTGCTGGTAAAGTCCGGCTACAGTGGCCCCATTTACATGACCCGAGCTTCCTCTGATTTGATTGAGATACTGCTAAAAGATGCGGCGTCACTACAGGAGCGTGATGTTGAATGGGAAAACAAGCGACGTCGCCGTGCGGGAAAACAGGAAATTGAGCCCCTTTACAGACTGGAAGATGTTGAAGCTACGCTGGATTACTGCCAGGGGCTGAGATACAACCAGCGCACTAATATTGCCGATGGTGTTGATATTCGTTTTCTGGATGCCGGTCATATTCTGGGGTCGGCCATTGTCGAACTCTATATCAACGAGCGGGGGGTGGAGAAAAAACTGGTTTTTTCTGGTGACCTGGGTAATTGTCAGGCAGCCTTGCTACGGGACCCTGAAGTCGTGAAAGAAGCGGACATCCTGTTGCTGGAATCAACGTATGGTGACCGTGATCACCGTTCGATGGAAGACACGTTACAGGAGTTTGAGGACGTTATTGAAGAAGCCTCGGCAAACGGGGGGAATATTCTCATACCATCTTTTGCTGTCGGCAGAACACAGGAAATCCTGTTTCGCCTTGGCGAGCTGTATCAGGCAGGCAAGCTGCGCCACCAGGCCATTTATCTGGACAGCCCAATGGCAATAGCGGTAACCGAGATTTATCATCGCTATCAGGATATCTATAATGAAGAAGATAAAGCTGTCATCGATGCAACGTCTTCAACTTCACGTGCCAATCAAAAAAGTCTACATACGTTCCTTCCAGTGCTGCGTTACTCTACCACGACAGAAGAGTCGATTGCCCTGAACAAACTTGAAAGTGGTGCAATTATTATCGCTGGCAGTGGCATGTGTAATGGCGGACGAATCAGGCACCACTTGAAACACAATCTTTGGCGAAGACAGTCTCATGTGATTTTTGTCGGTTTCCAGGCGATGGGTACACCAGGGCGTGCCTTGGTCGACGGCGCCGAATACTTCAAAATTGGCGGAGATGAAATTGCGGTCAGGGCGGCCATTCACACGATGGGAGGATTTTCTGCCCATGCCAGTCGAACACAGATTATTGAATGGTTAGGCTATTTTCAGGGAGAAAAGCCCAGGTTGTTTCTAGTACATGGGGAAGAAAAAGCCAAATTGATATTATCAGAAGCGGTCAAGAAAATAGGGTGGCATCCTGAGATACCACACCTGGGTCAAAAAATCACATTTTAGTCGCCAGGCTCAACTACTCCTTTATAAGAAGTGATCATGGAAAATATTCATATTCTGATGGCAGGCCTTACTGCCATTATCCTTTTTGTATTCGGGTTACAGAATTTTCCCAAGAAATTGAACATATTGCGGGTGAGCGTTTTCGACGGATCATTGGAAAATTGACCAGGAAGCCGGTGGCAGGTGTGTTAATCGGAGCGCTGGTAACAGCGATTATACAGTCAAGTTCAGCAACATCCGTGATTACGATCAGCCTGGTGAATGCAGGTGTCCTGTCCTTTAAAAATAGTGTGGGTATTGTTTTTGGCACAAATATTGGTACTACCATCACCGCACAATTAGTGGCATTTAAGCTTACTTCTTTTGCTCCCATTATTATCATTTCTGGCTTTGTTTTGTCACTGCTGCACTCCAGGTTAGCAGTGTTTGGTAAGGCAATTTTCTACTTTGGCTTTGTTTTCTTTACGCTCAATCTGATCTCCTCATCCTTGCAGCCATTGCAAAACAATCCCTGGCTTGTAGAGGTGCTGAGCAATCCTCAGAATCCATTGTTGGCGTTATTAATCGGCTGCCTGTTTACGGCATTAGTGCAATCCAGCTCTGTCACGACCGGGTTGGCGATTATTTTTACCCAACAGGGTATTCTGGGTTTGGAAAATGCCGTGCCATTGATCATGGGTGCCAACGTTGGCACAACAGTGACAGCGCTTATTGCCATGATCAGTGCGGATGCTGCAGCTAAAAAAACGGCATTCAGTCATCTGATGTTTAACTTTGGTGGTGTGTTGATCTTCTTGCCAATATTGTTGTTGTTCGGTCATCGCCTTTCGATTGTATCTGTCGAGCCGGCGAAGTTTCTTGCCACATTACATCTGGTTTTTAACGTTGTCACGACAATCCTGTTTCTCATTTTTATCAACCCTTTTACCCGTATGGTTGATGCGTTACTGGGAGAAGGAAAGATGGATTTCCAACGACTGAGTTTGCCGACATACTCGGAAAGTGATGAGTTTGACCATATCAAAATGGAGCTTGGCGAGCAGGCAAACGGGTTGCTGAAATTTTTGCAAGAAAACTACAGCCAGGTGGCTCTGAGTCTGGAGACAAATTACCGGGGAATCTATGAGTCATCTGGAAAGCGCATTGAATATATTGATTTTTTTAAAAAAGAATATCTCAGCTATTTTGCCAAGGTCGTTTCATCGATACAGGACGAGCATCAATCCCGTGAACTGATGCATATCATTAACCGTTATGATTATCTGTTTCAGATCCACGATTCAATCAAGGATATCTACAACACCAAAAAAATGTTGTCAGCGCACTATCTTGAACCCAAAAGCGATATTCTGCTGATTATTCGTGAAATATCCAGTGGAATTTTGCAGATGTTTGATGTCATCGGAAAAAGCATGGAATCACAGGATGAAATGGACATTCATGGTTTTTCCGAGGCGTTGCAACTGGATATCAATCAAGGTAACCGCACGTTGTTAAAACTGTTAGCTGACCCTTTAAGAAAGGATGTTGGTGCTTTGACCAACTTCATTACTTATTCTCAGCGCCTTAAAGATAAACTGGTCAATTATGCCAAAGGTTTGCCGGTTGCCAGGTAGATCACTATAGGTGATTTCATATATGCACTGCCGCTTGTAATAAGAAAGCATTACGGGTCGATCTGTTCCCGAGTTGCCTGGTTGACAGCATGGATAAAGAAAGCCAGAAAGCGCGCCATGCGCTCCAGCCCTGGCATCGATACCGCTTCAATCACTTCACCGCTGGTATGGTACAGCGGTGGTGCCTGCATAGTGGTGATGATCGGTGCTCCCATAGAGCGATAGCCACCCCCTTCACCGCTGGCCATGATCGAGACATCCGACACGAAATTGGTGCCGTAACGATCCACACCTTCCACAAACAGGTTTTCCAGAAACGGTGCACTATTGGTGATACCTGCCACGATAGGGGCTTCGCCTGAATCAGCAATAAACTCACGATAGCCGTCAGCAAACTCGGAGCGTGCCGGTGAGAAATTGCGTTGGGCGACATGCTCGATATTGATTGCAAGTACGGCATTATCCGCCAATTCAGGGTTCATTCTGACAAAAGCTGAAGGGCCGTTAAGGCCGCGGGTATGATGGCCGGCACTGGCCACAAAAACCAGCGTGCGCGATGGGCGGTTTTCTGGTTTGGCAAAGTGTTTGGCCAGTGCGATTTGTACGGCCACACCGTCACCGTTATCGCCAGCGCCATCAAACCAGGCATCGGCATGAGCGTTGATGATGATGGTCTCATCACTGTTAGTACCCGGAATCACGCCGATGCCATTGATGGCACTGAGGTTGCGATAGGTTGCCGTTTCCAGGCTCAGTTCGACCTGCAATGGTTCTGTGACACCGTTCCCGGCGGCCGCATTTAGCGCTGCAGCCAGAAAATGACCATCACGGCCACCAATGTTAAAACAGGGCCCGCCGCAGTTATTGAAATCACGTGCCATTTCGTTTCCTGGCTGATCGACAATAATCAGCACTGCCAGCGCGCCGCGGGCAAACATGTCCCGCGTGCGTGGTACCGTCGTCGCTCATTCAAATACCAGGTGAGCTTGCGGAGTAATGTGCTGCACGGCGATTTTGCCGTTTACGTCGATGTGGGCCAGTTCTGCCGGGCTGCCGGTGCCGACATAGACCAGTTCACCGTTTAACTGGCCTCCAGGTAACTCTGATGGGGATAACGGGTGGGCCGTTTCCAGCACAATGTCCTGACTGCCGGAACCGAAGACATCATCGCCTTTCAGGCGAACCTCCCATGAGTGCGGTAACCAGAACCGGGCATCGGAGTCCTGATCAAAAGATTGGATCGCTGTTTGTTCAATGCCGACTTCCTGGTAGCGATTGACCATCCATTCTACTGTCCGCTCTGACGAGGGAAAGCCACTGATTCTTCCCCAGAGTTGACCGTTACCTATTTCCTGTTCGCTGCGGCTTTGCCGGGAGAATGCCACCACCTTTTCCAGGTCTTGCCAGATAATTTCGCCCTGGAGTTCAGTGTTGTCTTCCTCCCCAGCGGGAACCACCGCTGGTGTTGGGCCACGTTCTCCCACAATGGCGGGCAGGCGGTGCGCCTGGAATGCCGGGGGTAACGGCAGTCCAAACCAGGGCGCATCACTTTCTGACTGTGCATCTGACAGGTTTGCCCAGACGCTGGTTAGCAGCACCAGTGACAGGGTGCTAGCGGTTGCAGACAGGTGTTTACAGCGTGACAAGCCAGGTTGTGAATGTGTCATTGATGGGCTCCGGAACATGCATTTTCATTATTAGTTGTGGTTCTTTATCCCTGTAAAACATGTCTCAGGTTTGATAGCTATCTGTTTGGACTTGGCCACCCTTCATCTATCGGTTTGCTGGGATCAGCCGTGATGTCCAGCATGGCACAGTGATGGTAGGTAAAACCCCCTTCGCGGAAGCCAGGGTGACCTTCCATAAATTGTACGACCTGGAGAAAACAGTCATCGCAATCAATATTCGGTATGGCGATCTCTGTCTCCAGCGGACCCGTGCGGCGTTCATAATTCTCCCAGAGCCCATCCAGTAATATCGGTGGTTGAGGGTTGGCGTCGATGGGGGCATGGCCAGAACGAGGACCGCGATCGGTCTCAACCATGGGGGCGACCGGATCACCGGGCAGCCAGTTCAGTCGCCTTGCCAGCGCAACGCGGTAGTGTCCGGGATGGTAAATCGTTTCTGTAATGGCCAGGCGCATCATGCTGCCGCCAGTAACCGCTGTCACATCGCCTGTGCGCGTGCCGCCGTCATCCAGGGTGCCGCCACAAGGCGCTATTTTCTGGGGGTCGCCGCGTTCATCTTCGACAATCCATGAGGCGGGGCTTTCCAGTTTGAAGTGAGCATGAGCTGCCAGGCTCAAGCCCATCCCTGCAGCTGCGATGAGTATCTGTAAACGTCTTTTTTGCATTGTCATACCTTTGCCTGTTTTGTATCAGATCATCTTATCTGCATGGATGAAAAACGCCAAATTCCATGAGATAGATGATAGTGCAGTGTCGTTGTAACACCTGTCTGATCCGGAGCTTGCTTATATCTTCTTTTAAACCCGTTGATAATGTAAATAACAACCATTATCATTTGTTGTCATTCATAGCCAGGTTGACTCCTTTTTGTCATTGCCCAGCCATTGATAACTATCAAGGTGCATAACAAATCAGGAGACCCCCATGAATACACGCTATTTGTCTGCCAGTACGCTCAGGACGCTGCCCCCGAAGCTGGCGCTGGCCCAGGCTATTGCCATGCTCATCGCAACCGGTGCTCATGCCCAGTCTGTGCAGGAGCTGGATCTGACCACCGTTGAGGCAGAAAGCATCGAACGTGATGCTGTCGTCGAAGTCATTACAGCCGATGACATCAATGCCGAGATGGTCGACAACTTTGAAGACCTGGTTCGCTTTATTCCTCATGTGAGTGTTTCCCGCGGTGATGATCGCTGGGGCGCCAGTGGTTTTAATATTCGTGGTCTCGATGAAGATCGTGTCGCCATCAATGTCGATGGTGTACCCCAGGGTGAAACGCTGAAGTACGAAGGTGGTCAAGCTTACGGTTATTTCAAAGGCTCCCGCAACGGGGTTGATATTGAAGCATTGAAAGCTGTCGAAATCGTCAAAGGGGCGGATGCTATCCTGTCCGGTAATGGATCATTGGCTGGTGCCGTGAACATGACCACCAAAGACCCGGCCGACTTTCTCACGGACCAGGGCAATGACAGTGGTTTTGCCGTTAAAACCGGATATACCGGGCTCAATGATGAGATGATGGCGTCATTCTCCGCTGCCAACCGCACCGGCAAACTTGAGTCCTTGCTGGTCTATACCCGCCGCGAAGGTCATGAGTTTGAAAATTACGACATGGACGGTCTGGATGTGGATGGCGCCGGTCGCGAGACTCCTGACCCGCAGGATAATCAGCTCGACAGCGCGCTGGTCAAATTTATATATGACCTGACCCCAAACAGTGAAATTGGTCTGGTTGGCAGCTATTATGAACGAAATGCCAACACCGACAACCGTTCCTTCAATGGTGGCTGGTACTCGGATCGGGTGGGTGATGATTTCAACGAAACCAAGCGCGTCGGCATCTTCTATAATCTGGACATGCAAACTGCGTTTTTTGATTCAGTTGTGACTGCCCTGAATGACCAGAATGTCCTTATGGAAGCCAATACGCACCAGGAAGTGAATATTCAGATTCCCGGTTTCCCTAACTTCAATACCAACGAAAGGCGCATTTCAACCCGAGCCTATGAACAGGACCTGTTACAGCTGACGGTGGATTTCAACAAGGCGGTAGCGGATCATTCTTTGGTATATGGGCTGGAAGTGCAGGATAAAGCGTTTAAGAATACGCAAATTCGTCAGTCCGATAACCTGCTTGATGACAGCGATGAGTGGGTGACCAGTAATATTGGCGCGTTGGTCCCTGCTTCAGAGGCCGATGTTTACACTTTATACGGTCTGGATACCTTTTATCTGGGCGATAATACCCAGATGCGTCTCGGCCTTCGGTATGACGATTACACCTATGATGCCGAAGCCGATGAAAACTTTTCGGACGACACAGCCACCCTGGGTGAAGTCAGCTTTGATGCTGTCACCTGGACGGTTGGTGTTGAGCAGGGACTGTCCAATACCTTAAGTCTTGAGGCAGGGGTGTCTACCGGTTTCCGTGCGCCAACTATTGAAGACATGTACAGCATCAGTGGTACCTTTGATGACTGGAACACGGTACCCAATGCTGACCTGGAAGCCGAGTACAGCACTAACTTCGATATCGCCCTGGTAGGTGAGTACGCGGCAGGCGATGTCCGAATAGGTGCGTTTCGCAGCAACTATGATGATTTCATAGACTACCAGACAGTTAATGGCACCAACACCAATACAGGTTTGCCTGATCCGGATGGGTACCTGGTGCCATTCAATAGCAATGATGTGGAAATGCAGGGCCTGGAATTCTCTGCCAATATCGACCTTAATGCGGCCATTGGGGCGGCCCAAGGTCTAACCATGAGTTTCTCTGCAGCCTACACAGACGGTGAGGAAGCCAATGGCGATCCGGTTTATTCGGTACAACCCCTGAATGCAGTCTGGCGCACAGGTTACACCAGCCCGACAGGCAAGTGGGGAGCGAGCCTTGTCACCACCTACAACGAAGGCAAGGCCAATGACGATTCCTACGATACCGATGCCACCGGCACCCGGATCTATCCTCTCTATCTGAGTAATACGGCCACGCTGTTCGACTTGATGGTATATGTCGACTTGCTGGAAAACCTGCGTTTGACCGCTGGCGCCTTTAACCTGACGGATAAGGAATATTACACCTGGGATAGTGTCCGTTTTATTGACCAGGGTGACTTGCGGCCCGGCATCGGTGTCACCGGGAATGGCATTCGCCGCTACAGTGAACCCGGCCGCAGCTTTGAAGTGAACCTGAACCTGACTTTCTGACGTTTCAGATAAAACTGATCATCATAACCAGCCAAACTGCCTTTGGTCACTTTGACCAAAGGCAGTTTTTTTGTGTAAAAGAGACTGAACCGAGATCATAGCTTGCCAAATGCTATAAAAATAACAGCCAAGTATGAGTTTTACAGGGAATAAATGGGCTACGTTCGTTTTATTGGCACCCATGCCGATTATGATGAAATAAATGTGGAGAGTATCTGATGGATATCAAGGCCATACACTCAGAAGTAGACTACGAGGCAGCTTTGTCGCGTATGAACGCAAGCATTTCCGTAAAATAACGAATGCGTGGGGTATACCGGCAGAACCGCTAATCCAGGAGTATGAAATTTCGCAGGGTTAAGGGTAAATGCTACCTTGTTTCGCTAGGTTTAGTATTATGAGTTCATATTGTTTTTGTTGCACGTAATCAGGAGCGAATCATGTCATCATTCAGCCGTCGCAGTTTACTTAAAGCCTTTGCAATAGGAGGCGCGACAGCTGCTGTCAGCCCGCTGGCCAGATTCGCCAGTGCCCAGGCGATGGAACGTGCCATGCCCACTGGCAAGCTGGCGAGCAATTTCCATATCCACAATGACATGCCCTGGGCCCTGGAAGCCAGGCGTTCGGCGCTGGGCCTGGCACCTATTACGCCGCAATCAGCTTTCTTTGTCCGCAATAACCTGCCTACGCCCGATGAGTCGATCATTGCCAATCGTGATGCCTGGTCGATCGAGGTGGCAGGTGTGGCCAACACAGGGCGAATCACACTGGCTGAATTAAAAACCTTGCCGGTTCGGATGGAGGCAGCAGTGCTGCAATGTTCCGGCAATGGCCGCGCCTATTTCCCGCATGAACCATCGGGTTCGCAATGGGCGACCGGGGCGGCTGGCTGTGCTATCTGGACGGGCGTGCGGGTCAGTGATGTGATTGAACACTTTGGGGGCGCAGCTGCGGATGAACTGGCTTTTCTGACCGCGACCGGCTCAGAAGAGTTACCTGACGGCGTTGATCCATCCCAGGTAGTAGTCGAGCGTTCCGTGCCCAAAGCAAAGGGTTTGCAGGACTGCATGCTGGTCTGGGAAATGAACGGGGCACCTCTGCCATTGGTGCATGGTGGCCCGGTACGGATGCTGGTGCCAGGGTATTTTGGTGTGAACAACGTGAAGTGGGTCAAGCGCATCGCATTAACGGAAGAAGAGTCGGGTGCTTCCATTCAGGTTTCCAGTTACCGTTTCCGTGATATCGGGGAGTCCGGCCGTCCGGAACACCCCTCCATGTACCGCATGCCGGTGAAGTCCTGGCTGAATGGTCCGGGCGCGGATGACATGCCGGTATTGAAAGGCCAGGCAACGCTCTATGGTGTAGCGTTCTCCGGGGAGCGTGGCATCGATAAGGTGGAAGTGTCTGTGGATGAGGGGCAGAACTGGCAGGAGGCCGAGCTGATTGGCCCTGACCTGGGACCCAATGCCTGGCGCAGTTTTATTCTGCCCATGGAACTGAGTGCCGGGCGGCACCGGTTTGTGTCCCGCGCGACGGATATTAGCGGTGATACACAATCGCGTGACGCCATACCTAATCATCGCGGCTATGGGCACAACGGCTGGTATGATCACGGCCTGGAAATCAATGTAGTGGATCAACTTCCGGCATCCATGACAGCAAACGCAACAGCTGCCGGATCAACACCCACTCCAGCAGCGGCAGCAGGAACTGCTGCCAGCTCATCATCCTCCTTGTCAGCCGAAGCAACGGCTGGGCGAGATATTTTCCTGACTCAGGTGCAACCCGGTTGCGGTGTCTGTCACACCCTGGCAGATGCCGGCACTGCTGGTGCCATCGGTCCCAATCTGGACACCTTGAAACCTTCAGTTGACCAGGTCATGAGAGCCGTGAGGCAGGGTGTTGGCGCCATGCCAGCGTTTGGTGCCCAGTTAAGTGAAACCGAGATGCGTGCACTGTCTGTTTATGTGGCAGAAGCCACGTCAGGATAAGGTTCAAGCGGTTAATGATATATGCGTTGTTAGGTTGTCTGGTCGTCATCATTGCCGGTTTTTTTCTGGTGCCTCGTGTCATCCGCTTGCGAAAGCAAAAGCGGCGTGAAGAGCTGGCAGCCCAGCCTTTTCCTGAGAACTGGCGTGAGCTGTTGCGTCAGCGCTTCCCCTTGTATAAGCAACTGCCGGTGCAGCTGCAAAGCCGGCTGGAGGGCTTCATCCATATATTCCTGGATGAAAAAGTGTTTCTGGGTCGAGGAGGCATGACCATCAATGATGAGGTCCGTCTGCTGATTTCAGCACAGGCCTGTTTGCTGATTCTTAACAAAGCGACGGATTTTTACCCCGGCTTCCGAACCATCCTGGTTTATCCGGATGTCTATCAGGCGCAAGCGTTGCAAAACCAGCACGGCGTCGTCTCGCAACACCAGCAACTCAGGGCAGGGGAGTCCTGGCATCGGGGACCAGTGGTTGTTGCCTGGAGCTCGGTGGTGGAAGGCGCTGAGGATCCGGAAGACGGTGCGAATGTGGTGTTTCATGAGTTTTCTCACAAGCTGGACGAAGAAGACTCCGTGATGGATGGTACACCGGTGCTTGAAACACGGCAGCAATACAGTGAATGGGTGCGTGCTTTCAGTACAGAGTATGAGCAGTTGGTGGAGCAGGTGGCCCATCATCATGCTCATGATATTGACGCTTACGGCGCTCATTCCCCGGCTGAATTTTTTGCCGTGGTTACTGAAGCCTTTTTCGAACAGCCACAGCAGATGTCTCAGCAGCATCCGGCTTTGTACCAGCAGCTGCGCGATTTCTATGCGCTTGATCCACTTTGCTGGTAACAGGTATTTCTATTTTTCTTGCTTTCCTCGGCAGGCCTTTCTTTCAGAATTAGTTGCTATTGATAGTGATAATGAGAAATAATATCATTATTATTTGCATATAATTTTGTAAGACATGAAGTTACTACCTATCAATATTCGACACCTGATATGCAGGCTTATGGGCTATGCCCTTCTGTCTGGCTGGTTGCTTACGGCAGAGGCTGGTGCGCAGACGCCGGCTGAAATTGATCAGCTAACACATCAATGGCTCGCCACTGAGCGTCAGATTAGCCGCCTGGAGGCGGACTGGCTGGCCCAGCAGCCCATACTGGAGCAGCGCATTGACTTGTTGCAGGCAGAGCGTGATCAGCTACAGGACATCCTCGCCGCCAGCGACGCCAGTCAGGATGATGTGGATGATCGCAGAGAAGCGTTACTGGCACAGCAAGACGAGCTGGAAGCAGAGCAGCAGGAACTGGCTCAGGCCCTGGATGGACTGGTTGCCCGGCTGGGTTCCATTCAGCCGCTGCTGCCTGATCCGGTCCGTGCGGGTTGGGAAAATGAGCAGGCCATGCTGAGTGCTGACCCGGAAACCTCGGAGCAATTACAGGTCGCCCTGGCTCAACTGTCCCGTCTTGCCGATTTCAATACCCGGATCAGTGTACAGGAAGCACCGATGACAGTGCCGGATGGCTCTCAGGTCATGGTTAAACAACTGTACCTGGGTGCAGGAACAGCCTGGTTTGTCAGTGCTGATGGTGCTTATGCCGGATATGGCCAGCCGGGCATTGGCGGTTGGCAGTGGAGTTTTGATGAATCTGTCAGTGCCACAGCGATTGCTGAAGCCATCGCCATTTATGAACGCCAGCAGCAGGCGGCCTTTGTGCGTTTGCCGGTCATATTACAGAGCGCCGGGCAGAACACTACGCAGAAAAATGAACAGAAAAATGGCGCCAGGGACCTCAATACTGCAACTGGCAGTGGGAGTGTTCAGCCATGATTCAATCGCTTTTCCAGTGCATGAAGTCTATCGCGTATTTCGGATTCAGCATGATTATCCTCGGTGCAGTGCTACCTGCTCAGGTATTTTCAGCTGAATCGGATCATCTGCAGCAGAAAATCAGTGATGCTCAGCAGCGACTTTCTGAAACAGAACGTCGCGTTGCAGAGCAGCGTCAGCAATTGGCCAGGGAATTAAATGCGCTGGAGCGTGACGTGCGTCAACTGCAGGATCAAACGGCTGTCGCCCGACGCGCCGCAGACGAAAGGACATTAAGTCTTTCCCAGTTGGAGAACCGCCTGGAAAGCTGGAGAGAGCAACAGGTTTACCAGGCCAACCTGCTGCACCGGTTTATTCAACAATACACCGAAGGCAATGCCAACGTGTCGCGAATACCGGCTGAACAGATAGATGTGGTGATGGATTACAGCCGCCAGATTTCCGGTTTTCTGTTCCCGGACTGGCAACAAGCCGAAATCACCCGTACCAGTGGCCAGATCGCTGAGCTTCCTGTGTTAAGTCTGGGGCCGGTCACCTGGTACTGGGATGATGAAGCTAACCAGGCGGGGCTTGCCAGTTACAGAGATGATGGCCGCTTGCAGGCAGATGTCATGCTCGAAGGCGGTGACAGCGATACCATCGCAAAACTGCGCGCTGCACAGGAGGGCGAAGTCGTGTTTGACCCGACGCTGAGCCGGGCACTGGCGCGGCAACAACAATCGGAAACATTGATAGAGCATCTGCTTAAAGGCGGTCTCTGGGTGGCGCCGATTCTGTTCTTTGCTCTGTTTGCTGTCTGTATTGCGCTGTTGAAAGTTGTTCAGCTCTGGAGTCTGCCGCGCATCAGAAAATTTGCACCTTCAACCCTGGCAGAAGCCGCCAGCGACAAGAACTCTCCCGTACTTGAACAGCTTAAAGGCATGCAAAAGCGTTTGCTGGAAGTCGCTCAATCTGCCAGAACGGCCCGCCAGCGTGATGACCATCTTTTTGTGCAGCTACAGGATGACCGTCATCGTCTGGAGCGATGGATTTCCGCCATCGCGATTACTGCAGCGGTCTCACCGCTTCTGGGCCTGCTGGGGACGGTCAGCGGGATGATTGAGACGTTCAACATGATGACCCTGTTTGGCAGTGGCGATCCTGAAGTGGTATCGGGTGGTATTGCCCAGGCGCTGGTAACGACAGAACTGGGGCTGGTGGTCGCCATTCCGGCATTGATTCTGAACGCTGTGCTGTCGCGCAAAGCCAAAGGGTACTACAACGAACTGGAAAGTTTCGCTATCTCACTGGGCAAGGCTGATGATGAAGACTGAGCGCCGGAGTGCCGACCATGGTTGAGCAAATGACGATGATTGAACAAATGGCCGGTAACTGGCTTTGCTGGGCAATCCTGGTCATGGCGATGGTCTGTTACCAACAACTCTGGCTTGAATACTTTGCTCGTCGTAATCGCGTTGAGGATGAAGCAGCGGCAGTCACGGACGACCTGAAACGGGAGTTTTCCGGCACGTTGATTGGTGTGCTGCCACTGATGGGGCTGCTAGGTACTATTATCGGCCTGCTGGATGTCTTTGCCGGCATATCCGTGGATGGTGCCAGTAGTGAGCTGGTCAATGGTGGCATCGCCGATGCATTGATCACTACGCAGCTTGGCTTGATTTGTGCGATTCCAGGCTGGTTGCTGCAGGCTTTTGTTCGAGCCAGGCAGGGCAGTGCTGATACCCGATTGGTTGAAGCGGTTACTGAAACGGAGCGGGGGTAACTATGTCCAGTCGATTACAGCGACGCCTGGAGCAGCAGCACAACGAAACCATCGATATGTCGCCATTGCTCGATGTGGTGTTTATTCTATTGATTTTTTTCATTGTCACCACCGTTTTTGTCAAGGAAACCGGGGTGGAAGTGGATAAACCCCAGGCAATTTCTGCGCAACGACTTGAGCAGACTGTGGTGCTGATTGCGATAACGGATGCTGGAGAGGTCTATTATGATGGCAGCCAGATTGGTGTCGCAGGTGTAAGAGGTACGGTAGAACAGTTACAGCGAAATGAACCACGACCGGTCGTGGTTCAGGCCGATAAAATGGTACCCACTGAGTTACTGCTGCAGGTTATTGATGAAGCCAAACTTGCGGGTGCCCAAACCGTTAATCTGGCAGCACTGAACCCATAATGATGTTATCCGCCGATACATATCGAAGATTCAGGTTGTCCAGGCATCACTGGACGTCAGTATTGTTCAGTATGGTGATGCTGATGGCCGCATTGAGTCTGCTGTTCCTGGGCTACTGGTTGCCTGACCAGGTTCAGGAAACCATTGAAGTCAGAGAGGTAGCGATTGCCGTGCCGCCACCACCGCCGCCGCCTCCGCCCTCAGTGCAGCAAAATGTTGTGGAAACGCCGGTAAATCTGCAGATACAGGGCAGTGGACCGGTTTTACAGATGGTGGAAGTCGAGCCCAATATTGATATTGCGCCACCCGAGATCCCCGACATTGTCACCGAGGCAACGCAGTGGCAGTCACTGGAAGTCAACTGGGATGCCTTTGATCTTAACCAGTTGGACAGTCCGCCATCGTTGCTGACGGCACTGCGTGTGAATTTCCCACGAAGTCTCAGCCGACAGGGCATTGGAGAAGTACTGGTGAGACTGGATGTTGTTATCGATGAAGAGGGGCGCGCGACCCTGGTAGAGATTGTCGAAAACCCTTATCCGGCATTAAGGGGGGAGATAGAACGTTTGGTGCGTAGCAGCCGGTTCACCGCTCCGCAGAAAGATAATGAGAGTGTTCGTGCCCGTTTTATCTGGCCAGTCGAAATAAAATCATAGAGATGAAATAGTGTATGTGGAAAATGTATTCACTGACAAAAGTTCCTGCCATCACGCGCCGCACATTCAGCCATGTCTGCTCAACATTGATGCTGTGTATGCTTACCAGCATGTCCGGTAACTTGCTGGCGGCAGAGGTGCAATTTGAACTGGCTGAGCCACAATGGCAGTTTCTGTTGGAAAACTATCCATTGCATGAAACGGAAGCCACACTGGACAGCAGCGAAAGTGAGTTCGCCAGTGTCATTCAGCCTTTGCTGTCTGCCGGGGATCATGAAGCTGTTGTTGAAGCGTTTAACAATCGTGATATCAGTGAGGATAGTACAGCTTTAAGGTTATTAAGAGGTCAGGTTTTACTAAATCTTCGCCGTACCGTAGAGGCCGAGAGCGCATTACAGTCGGCGCTGGAATTAATGCCGGACCTGGCCATGGCTCATCGCAGCCTGAGTATGGTTTACCTGGTTAGTGAACAGTATGAAAAGGCGAGATTACATTTAACGCGCAGCATTGAGCTTGGTGTCAAAGATGCGCAGCTTTATGGTCAGTTGGCCTTTGCCAATCTGGAACTGGGCAATGCAGCCAGCGCCATAGCCGGTTATCAGATGGCGACTTTCATGGCGCCTGAAAACAATCAATGGCGTCAGGGGTTACTTTATGCATTGATCAATAGCCATGCCTATGACCAGGCGCAGGGATTGCTGGAGGAAATGATCCAGTCAGACCCTGATAACAAGGACCTCTGGTTGCAGCGCAGTCAGATCGCGCTCAATCAGGAACGGGAAATGCAGGCACTAAGCAGCATGGAACAGGCTATTGCGTTGGGAGAAGTTGCTCCGGCTAACCTCGTCATTGCTTCGCAACTCCATATCCAGATTGGCAGTCCGACCAGAGCCGTCAGTCTGCTCGCTGAAAATATGATCGCACTAATGGAATCTGATCCCGGTAGTGGCGCGGAGACGATTGATCAAATTGGTGCATGGTTGGCAGGGCAGGAGAACTGGGAGGGGCTGGATCGGTTGATGTCATCGCTGTCAGACAGTGATGTGTCTCTGCCAGATCGAATGGCGTCACGGTTTGATGTCTATCGTGCACAGGTTGCGCTTAGTCGGGATGCACTTCAGGATGCGAATGAACAGCTACAGGAGGCATTGATGCGTGACCCCGCCAATGGCGAAGCGCTGCTGACATTGGCCTCAGTGTTGCGGGATCAGGACAGGGCCAATGCAGCATTATCATATTATGTGCGAGCCGAGGCGCTGCCTATGTTCAAGGAAAGAGCAATGATTGGGCGTGCCCAGCTTGAAATTGATCGCCAGAATTACGAAGAGGCATTACGGGTGCTTCGCCAGATTGTGCGCAGCAGCCCCAATCGTGCGGATATCATGGCAAATATTCGCTCGCTGGAAAGTCTTGTCCGTAACCGCAGTTAAGTCCCTACTTGTTGTAACGGGGACGTCCCGGGGTTTCACCGTGAAAATCCCGGTAGGCCTTGGTGAAATTACTGACGTGATTATAGCCAACGAGGTGGGCGGATTCCTTGACGGTCAGTCCTTTGTCATTGATCAACGTAAATGCCCGTTTCATGCGCTCACTTTTAATCGCTTCCCTGATAGAGCAATCGAATTGATCTTTGTAGAGGGAAGCCAGTCTTTTTGGCGACAATAAAAATTGATCTGCCAGCATCTCTGTGCCCAAAGGTTGGTTGAGATTGTTCTTGATGTGGTCGTTAATTTCTTCCAGAAGATTTAATTCCCAGGGCGATGCAGCCACTACGCTTTTGTCGTTTTTCTGCATGGTGGTGTAGCCTTCAAGTACTTCGGCATAGATCGAGAGGGCCAAACTTTCCAGCTTTATTTTATGAATAGGATTGGTGGCCTGTGTGGTAAATGCCTGGGTCAGCAATTTTCTGAAACGGGAGGTAATAGGAATTTTCGCGGAAATGATCCGGGCATCACCGAAACTCTCAAAATGCTTCAATGCACCGGGCAGCCTGGAATCTAGCATTTCATGCAGCGAATCAAGATGACATGATACCCCAATGTGCTTGATGATCTGATTGCCAGGTATCTGAATTTTTGTATGGATATCTTTGATCCGGTGTAACGTGGCATGTTTGCTGTCTACTTTTATCTCACTGCCGTCGGGAGAGAGATAGCTGCAACGTCCAACCACGTGCATGCTGCTACTGAGCGAAGACGAAAAATCATCTTCAGCTATCGTATCAATCACACAATCAGAATCGACACGAAATTCGGATCGATAAAAAACTAAATCATTGCGGAATCGAAATTTTTGCAGCCTTCCCAGGCCACCATTGTCAGGCAACGTGAAACTGTCTGTCTGAAAATCCCATAGGGCGTTGGATTGACTGTAGCCTGTCTTGCCGGTAGTGCTCATATCACGCGTCCTGCTGATATTCCTTTAAATCGGTTTACAAGATAACGGATTGAGCCTTGCCTGTCGATAACACACCAGCATCAAGAATGATGGTTAAATCACAGAAAAGTCAGTGTGTTGGTAAAGCGCATAAATTGGTACTGAAACTATAAATCCCTTTGCTTGAGCTTCTGGTGTCTCCTCCCTAGCATACCGAAGACCAGTGCTTTGAGGGTAGGTGCCATGTCAATTCCAGATAGTTGTTTCGATTCATTAGACAGAAAAAACTCGCGAAAACGACTGCTGGTATATCTGATAAATTGCTCTATTGTTTGTGCACCACTCCTCCATAATACAGCGTCTGCCTTACCCACTGGCGCAGGCATCGTCGCTGGTGATATTGATATCCAATCGTTTGCGAATGAGCAACTGATCAATCAGTACTCTGACTTGGGCATCATCAACTGGGATGATTTTTCGATTTCAGCCGATGAACTGGTCAGAATCCTGCAAAACAGTCCGGACGCCACCCTTCTGAACCGAGTCACCAGTGCGAATCCCAGTGAATTACTCGGTGCGCTACAGGCCACGGGAAAAGTTTACGTGATCAACCCCAACGGCGTGCTGGTTGGGGAAAATGCTGAAATCAATGCAGCAGAATTTATTGCGTCCACCCTGGATGTTTCTGACCAGGATTTTCTCAATGGTGGTGATCTGCAGTTCCTGGGGAGCAGCGAATCGGCTGTGGTGAACCTGGGCAGTATCACGGCGGAAAATGGCGATGCCATTCTGGTTGCCCAGATTGTCGACAACCAGGGTGAGATCACTGCGCCAACCGGCATGGCTGGTTTGGTCGCTGGTCAGGACGTGCTTTTCATGCCAGAAGGCGATCAGCGTATTCGTGTCCAGCGGTCACTTGAGGCAGAACTTGAAACTGGCGTAATCAATAGCGGTCTGGTCGAAGCGGCCCAGGCCGAGCTGAAAGCGGCCGGCGGTGATGTCTATCAACTGGGTATCAACCAGCAGGGCGTGGTTCGCGCCAGTGGTGTTGAAAACGTGGGTGGCCGAGTCCTGTTGACGGCCGAATCCGGCATGATTCAGCACAGCGGTGTTATTTCCGCGGTCAACGCTGACGGCAGTGGTGGTGACGTTCGTATCGGGGGCGATTTTCAGGGCAAGGGCAGTGAACTGCCAACGGCTGATTATGTGAGTGTGTCTGAGTCGGGCAGAATCGATGTCTCAGCTCAGGCTGATAATCAATCCGCCGGTGAAGCGATTGTCTGGTCGGATGTTCAGACCGATTTTGCTGGGCGTGTTGATGGCCAATCCGGTTCCGCCGCTGGCGATGGTGCTTTCGTCGAGGTGTCTGGCAAGAAAGTATTGAATTACACAGGCCTGGCAGATTTGCGCTCAACACAAGGACGTGTGGGCACCCTGTTGCTGGATCCGGAAACTGCCGTGATCAGCGATGCCACCGATGACCAGGGCAACGGTGTGTTTAATACCACCGTGCTGGAAAACAACCTGGCTTCAGCAAATATGATCATTAATGCCTCCACTTATGGCGATAGCAATACAGGGGCTAAAGGCGATATTGAGGTCAATAGTGCACTGGGATGGACATCGGGTAACAGCCTGACCTTGAAAGCGGGTAGCCGTATTCTTGTCAATGCAAATGTCGATGCCGGCACGGGTAGGGTCAATTTGCTGGCAGGTGCCTATGATTTCTCCAACTCGACCAGCATCAATCTGGCCAGTTCGGCCACCATCACTGCGGGCACCCTGCAAACCGGACAAAACCCGGACGCGGCGCCGCCCGGCATAAACCTGGAGCCGATTAACTCTAGGAGAACAGGTGCCGTCAACCTGGCAGGTACGTTGGATGTCGGTACATTGGACATCACCACGCTGGGTGGCGGGATTCAGGGTAATTACGAGGCAGACAATGCGGGTAACCGGATTGGCACACTGACGACCAGCAGCACCAGTGGCACCATTTCAGGTGAAATCGATATCGTTGACGGCTTTGGTGAATTGACCGTGGGCGGCACGATTACCACAGACATACAGGGCCATATTTCGATTGTGACGCCCGGGGATCTGACCTTGTCGTCTGGGACAGGTATCAATGCAGGCTATAATGGCAATATCGTGCTCGCCAGCCAGGACGGCAGTTTTATCAATAATGCGGGCTCCAGCGCGCTGACCGTACAGAATAATGGGCGCTATCTGGTTTACTCTGACACGCCTAACAATACGACAACGGGCGGCCTTGCAGGGGCGCCAGTCTACAATACCCGTCACAGCACCAGTGCACCGTCCACCATCACCGCGACAGGCAACCGTTTTCTGTATGGCATGCCGGCAACAGCCACCATCACGGCGGATGACCTGTCTCGCAGTGCTGGGCTGGCCAACCCCAGTTTTACCTACCAGGTCAGTGGTTTGGTCGGTAGTGATACCGCAGCACAGGCCTTTACCGGTATACCCAGCCTGACCACGACGGCGGATAACAGTTCCGCTGCTGGCACCTATACCATTACTGTCGGTCAGGGCAGTCTGCAGGCAACCGATTACAATTATGGTTTTCAGTTTGTCGACGGCACATTGACGGTGACGGCAGACAAGGTGCTCGTGGTCACGGCCAACAATGCGACACGTGACTTTGGCGATGACAACCCGAGTTTTTCATCTTCCTTCTCAGGGTTTCAGGGCAGTGATGATGAAACGCTGTTTGATGGGTTCAACATCTCTTACGCTACCAGTGCGGTTCCCAGTTCTCCCGTTGGCACTTACAGCATCACGCCGTCAGGTGCATCGTCATTGAACGATTATGACGTAACCTACCAGTCAGGTACTTTGACCATTGATCGACGCATGGTCACGATTCGGGCCGATGATGCTTCGATGACCTATCTGGATACCACGCCATCGTTAACCAGCACTATCAGCGGTCTGGCATCATTTGATGATGAAAGTGTCATTAGCGGCTTACAGGTGGTAGCGGATAACATCACCGGAGCTGGCACATTTGCCATCCGTCCCTCATCAGCCACTGCCAGCAATTACGCCTTCAATTATGTCAATGGCGAGCTGACGGTTAATCCTCGCGATATCACCTTGCGGGTAGGTAATGGCAATATCACCTATGGTGAAGCCACGCCGGATTTTGGTCTGTTTTATAGCAACCTGAATGGCCATAGCAGTAGCGTTGTAGATGCCAGCGACCTGGTGCTGGAAAAGCCGAGTTCACCGACGGCGGCGGGTACTTATACCATATACGCCAGTGGTATCAGTGATTCAAACTTTAATGTGACATACGAGCCTGGCACGTTAACTGTCAATAAGGCAGACTTGATAGTGACGGCCAATGATGCAAACCGTGAGTACGGTGACGAAAACCCGACTTTCAGTGCATCTGTGACCGGCCTGGTTGCGGGTGACACGATTAATACCGCCGTGCCTGGCTTGTCGTTTAGTACGAATGCCAGTCAAAGCAGCAATGCAGGTCAGTACAGTATCATTCCCTCGTCCACTGCCGATTCCGGTAATTACAATATCGACTACAACTACGGTCAGTTAACTGTGACCAAAGCGCCCATTTCGTTTCTGAGCACAGTGCCTGCCAGTCGACAATATGGTGATGACAATCCGGGCTTCACCCTGCAAGCGACTGGCCTTAAAAATGGCGACAGTGTGTATAGTGCATTCAATTTCGCCGCTTCAACGACGGCACAAGTTACGTCTCCAGTGGGGCGTTACGCAGTCAATATCGATTCAGTGAACTCGGTCAATTATTCAATTCCCAGTCACGTTATCACGCAAGGCAGTTTAACGATTGCACCGCGTGACCTGAATGTGGTGGTCGATGATGTGGTGCGAGAGTACGGTGATCCCAATCCCGAATTTACAGCATCAGCATCAGGTGTCGCCTTTTTTGATTCGGTGGATCAGGTGCTGGGCGGATTCAGTTTCCTGGCACCGGAACAATTCGCTAACGCAGGGTCTTATACCGATGCCATTGTGCCGTCAGCGACGAGCAATGCGAATTACAACATCGTCGTTGATGCCGGTGATATGACCATCACACCCGCAACGGTCACGCTGTATGCGGCAAATAGCAGTCGGATATATGGTGACAGTGCTGATCCTGCGATTCAGCTAAATCAGGTCCAAGGGCTCAAGCGAGCCAGCGACATTGGCATTCTGGATGAAACCATTCGCTCTAACGCGACATCATCCAGTGATGTTGGATTCTATTCACTCGAGGCGACACTGGGCACACCCAATTATGAAGTGGTGTCAACAGAAGGCACCTTATATGTCGTACCCGCGCCCATCACTGCCTCGTTGTCACCCACTACGGTGACTTACGGGGATGATCCCTCGGATCAGTACAACTTAACGGTGGACGGTCTGAAAGCGGGAGATTCTGCTAACAGTATCTTTGACATTGGACCGATAACATCCACGAAATTGAATGTGGGTACCTACGACGTGCTGGCGTCGCTGACTTCGCCCAATTATCGCTTGCAAGGCACCGTCGATGGCAGAGGCATGTTGAATGTGACGCCCAGGCTGATTGCCGCTGACTTTGTCGGTGAATTCAGAAAGGAATTCGGTGGCCCCCACCCCAACTATTACGATGGATTCACGCTCAGCAATAGTATCGTCGACCCCATTACCTCAGTTTTTCAGATCAATGGCCTGCCGAGTGTTGAAATGCCTGGCAGGTATCAGCTGTCGGCGGAACTGATTAATCCCAACTATCAACTCGATCCGACGGTGGTTGGTATCCAGGTCGCCAGTTTGACAGTTGGAGACATCATCATTGACGCGATTGATGTTGATGTCGATGTCACGGTGAAAGAAGAAACGGCCGTTGTGCTGGACAACATCGATTTGTACCAGGACATCGAAGAACGACTGGAGCAGCAAAACCAGAACATCGAGGTGATACGGGCCGACCGCTATTACGGTAACGCGGATCGCTGGTTTTCGGATTTCCCGGAGTTAGGGCTTGATCAAATCCGCAGCTATCTGGATTCACTCGGCCCTGCTGAGCGTGAGAACAGTATTATTCTTCAAATGATTGTCGAAGAAAACGGTCTCACGGGCGGGGAAGTGACTGATGCCATGATTCGGGATTTTATGGCAACGCTGGAGATGCCTGAGGAACCAAGTGAGGGAGCCTCTGAGAGTGAGCTGGCCGCATATGCCGAACAACTGGAACGACGAGGCATCGCGATTGGTGGACTGGCTCCGGTACTGGTGGGGTTTAGTGAGGACATGCAAGCACGTGTGTCCAATGGTGAAGCATTAAGTGTCGGTGAACGCAGGCTGTTTGATGCAATAAATCGCAAGTTTACGGAAAACCGTGATGCCATGATCTCTGATATGAGCAGTCGGGCTGCAGCGTGGCAGGCGCAGCAGGAAGAAATAGCACGGAATAACCCAGGGGCCACGTTGAGTAATTTATTGGGTAATGACGTCCCTTATACCAGTTTTATTGATGGGGCTGAAGCTGATTTTATGGCTGAGCGCACGGCAGCATATGCAGCCATGATTGCTGCAGGGACAGCGGGTGTGGTTGGCGGTGCAGTCGCAATTTCATCAGGGTTGGCAGGGTCGGCGGCTGTGGCAGCCTTGATGGGGTCGCTAGTTGGAATGAATCAGGCGGCTTATGGTGCGGCTACATCAGCGATGATAGCTGGTATCAGCTCTGGTTCACTTGCCGGTGTCTTTGTCGGTGTGTCTTTTGGGGTACTCGTCGGCGCTGCTCGAACTGTTCAGGTGGTGCAAAATGCCGAACAGGAGGCTTTTTATAACCAACTTGTTTCCGGGGAAAGCGCTGGATCCCTTAATTTCAGTGAAGTACCACCGCCAGATATGATCACTACGGTCTTTGGTGATCCAATTGATGAAGTGGCGGCATCTCTGGATCGCACGGCCAGTATGATGGCGATCATGGATATGTTGGTGGAGATTTAATGATGAAGTTGTATTCGAAACCAGCCTGTCTGCTGATGTTTTTGACTACTTTCTCTGCGCAACACACGCTTGCCCAGAATCTCAATAACGCCATGCCTGATGAAGTGCCACAACTGTTTGATGATGAGGTTATGCAGTCGACAATGGAGCCTGCTGATGTCACTGCCAGCGAGCTGTCCAATGAAGTGCTGGTGGAAGCGTTTACGGGCATTGTTATCGTGGCGGACCCGTCGTTGATTGAAGAGGCTCCCACTGTATCCTCGTCACAACCTGTACGGGTGAAAGGGGAGACCGTTTTACCGGATGATGAACTCACGGTTATTCGTGAGCTGTTTATCGGTCAACCGATCTCCCGAGCCATGCTCGATCTCCTGGAGCAAGGCGTTACGCAAGCCATGAACCTGGCAGGACATCCATTCTCTTTGGTCTACTTGCCACCCCAGGATATCAGCGAAGGTATGGTACAAGTGGTTGCTCAGCCCTCAGCGCTATCATCACTGGAAATTGAAGGTGCCAACTATTTCTCCGAGCAGGACTATCGGCGCCGATTGCCGCTGGTGGTCGATAATGCCATTGATCAGGCTGCGCTGAGTCGCGGCCTGGACAGAATCAATGCCAACCCTTTCCGGCGCGCCACGCTCTCGGTTGCGCCGGGGGATGAGCCCGCCACCAGTCAGGTGGTTGTGCAGGTACAGGAGATGAATCCCTGGCGGTTTTATGTGGGTGCCAATAATCAGGGGACATCTACCACAGGAGAAGAACGGCTGACTCTCGGTATGAACTGGGGCAATGTGCTGGGTCGTGGCTATCAGGGATCGCTTCAGTTGATGACGGATCCCGCGGTTGAACGTTTTCGAACCATCTCGGGTGACCTGGCGCTGGATCTGTGGAATGCTGATATGCTGACATTCTTTGGCGCATACTCTGAGATCGAGGGAGACGTGCCGGCACCGCTGGACCAGGCAGGCAAGAGCTATCAATTGGGCAGCGTCTGGTCTCATGATCTTGCCAGTACCAGCACAAGCTTCCAGCACAGTGTACAGGCAGGACTGGATTACAAGTACAGTGATAACAACCTGGATTTCCTGTTTCCCGGCGTGATCGTACCCGTTGTTGATAACGCGACAGAAGTGTTTCAAGGCAGCCTGACCTATCAGGCCAGCTATCGTGACGCCTACGGTGACACCCGTGGCCGCCTCAAAGTGACAGCATCACCAGGCGATCTGTTTGGTAAAAATTCCGATGAGGCGTTTGCTAAAACACGTGCTGGTGCAATGTCAGATTATGCCTATGCGACGCTGGATATCACCCGCAATACACCGCTGACAGCCGTGCTGCCAGGCTGGAACTGGCAACTGCGGGGTTCTTACCAGCAGGCCAATGGCAACTTGCTGGGCAGCGAGCAGTTTTCCGGCGGTGGTACGGGCCGGGTACGGGGCTATGAAGAAGGCGAGGTCATCGGTGATGAAGGTTACCTGCTAAGTCAGGAGCTGCAGATGCCCGCTTTCTCCCTGATTGACCGTTTTTCAGGCAGTGAGCAGGGGATGGACCAGTTCCGTCTGTATCTGTTTCAGGATTACGCCTCGGTCTGGAATGTGGACAAGTTACCCGGAGAGTCCACCTATCAGTTGCATAGTGTTGGGCTAGGCTTTCGTTACCAGTGGATGCAGCGTCTGAGTATCAGCCTGGAACAGGGTTGGCAATTGAAGGACAGTGGCAGTTCCGTGTCAGGTGATAACGGCGATTTCCACTTGAGTGTCCAAGTGAATTTCTAGCAGTCAGCACAGAGTTGCCACAGTACCCATGCATCCTGGCCTGGTCATGAATAGCTTACCGGACCAGAGTGTATTCTACTGACAGCTTATTTCTAATCTCCGTTGCTATTAAATACTTGATCCCGCCAGTCTGGTCCGAGTTCCTGCTCAATGTACTCACGCATCAGCTGACGGATTTTCTGTGACGGAGTGACGTCTTCCCGTTCGCAAAGTTTTTCAAAAGCTGACTTCTTTTTGGGATCAACCAGCACTGTTAATCTCGCTGTGCGTTTCTCCATGGTGTCCTCGTCTGACTCAGGTTAGCGAAAGCGGCGGCATTCTACCTGTTTCAGGGCATATTCTCGACCTGTGGTCCAGCAGCAACCAGTGCTGCCCCTTCGGGCGTATCAGTAAAGCGCTGGAAATTGGCGACAAACTTTTGTGCCAGCCCCGTTGCTTTTTGGGTCCACTCATCAGGGTGCACATAGGTCTGGCGCGGATCCAGAATATAGCCATCGACGCCCGGCAAGGCTATTGGGACATCCAGATTGAACAAGGGCAATGAGTGGAATTGGGCATCTTCAATGGAACCATCGAGAATGGCATTAATAATGGCCCGTGTCGCTTTGATGGAAATACGTTTGCCGCTGCCGTTCCAGCCGGTATTGACCAGATAGGCCTGGGCATTGGCATCGGCCATGCGCTTGTTTAGCACCGCCGCGTACTGGGTAGGGTGCAGGCTCAGGAACGCCGCGCCAAAGCAGGCAGAGAACGTTGGCGTGGGCTCGGTGATGCCTCGCTCGGTACCCGCCAGTTTAGATGTATAGCCGGACAGAAAATAATATCGGGCCTGCTCCTTGGTCAGCCTGGCCACTGGAGGCAGCACACCAAAGGCGTCCGCGGTCAGGAAAATAACCTTGCTGGCATGTCCTCCCACTGATATGGGTTTGACGATATTATCGATGTGATAAATCGGATAGGAAACCCGGGTGTTTTCTGTTTTGGATCCGTCGTTGTAGTCAATGTTGCCGGCATCATCGACGGCCACATTCTCCAGAAGCGCATCACGGCGAATCGCCGCATGGATCTCAGGTTCATGATCTGGATTCAAATTAATGGTCTTGGCATAACAACCCCCTTCAAAGTTGAACACACCATGATCGTCCCAGCCATGCTCATCATCGCCAATCAAAGCCCTGTGCGGGTCTGTTGACAGCGTTGTCTTGCCCGTGCCCGAGAGGCCAAAAAAGATGGCGGTGTCTCCGTCTTTGCCCACATTGGCCGAACAATGCATGGAAGCAATGCCCTGTTGTGGCAGGAAGTAGTTCATGACGGAGAACATGCCTTTTTTCATTTCACCGCCATACCAGGTACCGCCGATCAATTGCATTTTCTCGGTCAGGTTAAAGGCGACAAAGTTTTCTGAATTCAGCCCCTGGCTTTGCCAGTCAGGGTTGGTGACCTTGGCGCCGTTGAGCACTACAAAGTCAGGTTCGAAGTCCTGGAGTTCTTCCTCGCTGGGGCGAATGAACATGTTTTTGACAAAGTGCGACTGCCAGGCCACTTCCGTAATAAAGCGGACTTTCAGGCGAGTGGCCGGGTTGGCACCGCAGTAGAGATCGTTGACAAACAACCGTTTGCCGCTGAGCTGTTGGGTAACCAGTGCTTTTAGAGATTGCCAGACCTCGGGAGTGATGGCCTTGTTGTCATTGTTGCCCTGGTCAGACCACCACAGCGTATCTCGCGTGGTATCGTCTTTAACGAAGTACTTATCCTTTGGCGAGCGCCCCGTAAAAATACCGGTATCAACAGCCACAGCACCGGATTTGGTGACCCGCCCAGCATCATAGCCGCTCAGTTCCGGTCTGGTTTCTTCACGGAACAGCGTTTCGTAATCCGGGTTATAGAGAATTTCAGTAGGCGATTGGATGCCAAGTCGTTGCAGGGCTTGCAATGGGAGTGTGCTGGGCATGAGGTCGGGTCCTTGGTCGCTGTGGGTGACGGTGCTGGATCGATTCCATTTGATTCTAACCAAAGGGTGATCACATGTTAACCTCATTAACATACAAAATGACCATGAACGTGCCTGTTCTCCAGCAACCGAAGGCTGTGTTGTTATCGTCAAATGTGCAATGACAGGGCAAGGGGTGCCCCACAAATGGGCCGTACTCCTGGAATCATATTGCTCCGCAGTGGACTTTGGCGGCGCAGGCTGCTACTTCTAGGGTCAATACATTGAGCATCTGGCTGGCACTTTTCTTGCTCGACTTTATTTCTGACTGATTTAATCAATGAGAGTAATAACGATGGCGCTATCAAGTGATTTCCCTGGATACCTGCGACCTCGCCGGTACCTGTCTCGGCTACTGAAACGAAGTTCAACCGTATTGGTCCTGTTGTTGGCCACTGTTGTTATGGGACAGGCTCAGGCTCAGTCCCTGCCGTCCATTGCGGAAACGGTAACTGGCAAACGTGCCATGGAAGGTTATTTTGACCTCTACTGGGATGATTCAACGGGCAAGCTCTACTGGGAAATCGACAAGCTTGATACGGAGTTTTTGTATCAGGTATCCATGGGTTCCGGGTTGGGTTCCAACCCCATCGGTATTGACCGGGGACAACTCAGGGGTACCTATTTGCTGAAGGCGGAAAGAGTCGGGCCGAAAGTGTTCCTGAAAGAACCCAATTACCGCTACCAGGCGCTCAGTGATAATCCGCTGGAACGCCGGGCGGTACAGGATGCCTTTGCACCCTCCATTATTTGGGGCTTTGATATCGTCGCGGTCACGGGTGAGAGCGTACTGGTCGATGCGACGGATTTCTTTGTCAGGGACACGCGCGATGTGATTGGCCAGATTGCCAGCCGTGGGCAAGGAACTTTTTCCCTTGATAAAAGCCGCAGCGCTTTCTATCTGGAAAACACCAAAGCCTTTCCCGACAATGTCGAAATTGAAGTCGAGCTGACCTTTACCAGCAGCAATCCTGGCAACCTGGTCAATGCTGTCGCAGCTACCGGAAGTGCCATTACGCTGCGTCAACATCACTCACTGGTCAAACTGCCCGATGATGATTTTCAGACCCGCGTTGCAGACCCCCGAATCGGTGTAAACGGGCCAACCATCATGGACTACGCCGCTGGTATTGGCGAAGGCATGCCAATTCACCTGATTGCCAAACACCGACTGGTGAAGCAGGACCCCGAAGCGGAACGTTCCGAACCTGTCGAACCCATTATTTATTACGTCGATTCTGGTACGCCTGAGCCCATCAAAAGTGCCCTGATTGAAGGCGCAAGCTGGTGGAACCAGGCATTCGAAGCAGCCGGTTTTATTGACGCTTTCCAGGTGAAAGAATTGCCGGAAGGCGCTGATCCTCAGGATGTTCGTTACAACATGATTCACTGGACGCACCGTCGTACCCGTGGTTACTCCTATGGTTCATCGGTCATTGATCCACGTACCGGTGAAATCCTCAAAGGCAACGTCAATCTGGGTAGTCTGCGTTTACGCCAGGATTACATGCATGGCCAGGGTATGATTCCTGCCTTTGATTACCTGGAAACGGTCGCGGATAACAATACGGCCTCGATTAACATGGCACTGGACCGGGTGCGTCAGCTGTCAGCACATGAAGTGGGTCACACGCTGGGTTTCCCACACAATTATCTGGCGAGCTCCTATGATCGTGAAAGCGTGATGGATTACCCGGCACCTTATGTAGAGATCACTGATGATGGTGAACTGGATTTTGCCAATGCTTACGTTCAGCGTATTGGTGAATACGACAAACTGGCGGTGCGCTATTCCTATGAACAGTTTTTACCCGGTGAAGATGAGGAAGAAGAACTGGCGAAAATCGTACAGGAAAGTCTGGATCGTGGTCTGATCTTTGTTGCTCATAATAACAATAACTTCCGGGGGGCAGGACACCAGTACGCCAGCGTCTGGGACAATGGCTCCAACCTGGTCGATCATTTGAAGCATGAGATTGAGGTCCGCCGTATTGGTCTGGAAAGTTTTGGCCTGGCCAATATCCGCGAGGGTGAACCGGTATCAACACTGGAAGATGTGCTGCTGCCGCTGTATATGCATCATCGCTTTCAGCTCAATGCCGCTGCGCAAAGTATCGGTGGTGCTGATTATCGCTATGCGGTACGTGGTGACGGGCAAATTCCGTTTCAGATCATTGCTGGTGAAGAGCAGCGTGATGCCCTTGAAACCGTGCTATCCACCCTGGATACGGAGTTTCTGGCATTGCCAGACAGAATTCTGGAGTTGCTGCCGCCAGCAGCCTATCGATTTAACCCCAGCGAACCTTTTCCTGGCCGTACCGGGTTGTTGTTCGATCCACTGGGCGCTGCGGAAGCCTCTGCCAGTTTGACGGTACAAACCTTGTTACACCCGGCACGGATGGCACGACTGGTTGCCTATGGCAGCATGGGTGGCAGCATAGAAAATTATCCGGATCTGGAAGAGGTCGTAGATCGGCTGATTGAGGTCACCTTTGGTGTTTCAAACCCGGATGATGGCTACCATTTGCAACTGCTGAGGACGATACAGCGTGTGACAGCCGATGAAATGATGATTCAGGCGTCCAGTGATGAAGCCTCCGGAGAGGTTAAGGCCGTGCTGGCAGATCGTCTCGGCAAACTGGTTCGACGACTGGAGCGACAAGGCAATGCCATCAGTGCGCACCAGGCTGCTGTGGTTGCTGATATTCGTCGCTGGCAGCAGCGTGTTGATAACACCGTACCCGGGCCTGCGCTGCAGATGCCTGCGGGTGATCCGATCTGATCAAGGGGAAAGGTAAAGGGGGTGTGCCGATCTGGCAACACCCTCAATATCAATTTCTGGTACAGCTCCTTTTTTGGCCCCAAAATGCATCCTGCGTACAGTTTGTTATACTTTCCCTAATGGCCGGGCTTCACAATACGGTGAAACCCTGGCGCTGGCCCTGAATACCGACCTGAATATCCCGGTTGGCCGCATAGTTGACAAATAAAAAACAGAAATGATTATCATTAGCGTAAGTGATATTCTACATCCACAATGTATTTGTTAAAGCAGGAGCTTTAAGATGAAGTATCCAGTAATAATTGGTCTGGCAGCGATGGCGCTGGCAGGTAGCGTTCATGCTGAAGAGCATGTTGTTGAAATGAAAAACATGGGCGCTGAAGGTCCAATGGTCTTTGAGCCTGCGGTTGTTCAGGCGGCAGTTGGTGATACAGTACGTTTCGTACCAACAAACCCAGGCCATAATTCCGTATCCACAGAAGGTCTTATCCCTGCAGGTGCCACTGCCTGGGAAGGCGGTCTGAGCCAGGAAGTCACAGTCACCCTGGATGCAGAAGGTGTCTACGTCTACGAATGTGAGCCGCACACCATGATGGCGATGGTGGGTGTGATCGTTGCCGGTGAGCCGGTAAACCTGGAAGAAATCCGTGCCAATGCGGGTGATCTGGAAAGCGAATTTCTGGCAAACCAGGATCGTTTAAACAACTACCTGTCTGACGTCGAATAAGTCACAGGTTGAGTTCAGCCTGCTCACCAAATCAATACCACAATCGTGTGAGCAGGCTTCAATATTTTCAGAAATTATTTTTCCCTCCAATTTTCCCTCCAATATAGTATTCAGATTTAGTTTGTTTTACCTGCAAGGTCCAACAGCTTGCTAGCTGTTCTCCTGAACAATGCGATTCAGCACCTCATCCAATCCAGTCAATGGCTCAACGTCGATGTTAAAAACATCATGTAAAACACCACGTATTTCAGACGTACTCGTCAGTATCTGAGTGGTATCGTCCCCGTCCAGAGATCGAGTCGTGAGCCGGTTGTTACTCAATGTTAAGCGGCCATTAGCAACCGGTTTGCTGACGATCAGATTGTTGACGAACATGGATTCGGGGTGTGTTGACACATACCAGTTGAATACCTCGTAATCGGCTGGTTGCTGAATTTGCAGATCAAACTGGTAGAGGTCATGCCAGCTCTTATCAAACTCTACCTGGAGTTTGAATTCACCATCGTCTGTCATCAGCAATTGAAAACGTCCATGTGGTGTTCGGGCTATAGTGCCTGGTGCTAAAGGAATGGGGCCAGTTGGCACAGCCAGTCCAAAACCGACATCGACCAGAAAGGTGCCTTCCTGGCAGGTCACACGCAGCACTTTGTGCGATCGCATAATATCGTCTGATGTGGCATTCCAGATGACTTTGGCAGCGAAACCATCCACACGGAAACCGATCTGTTCCAGCACCCGTTTGAACAGCCCATTTTGTTCGTAGCAGTAGCCCCCGCGTTGTTGATTAAGCAGTTTTCCATTCAGTGATTGCGCATCCAGCTTAATAGGTAAGCCGAGCAGGGGATTGAGATTCTCGAACGGTATCGCCTGACTGTGGTGCCACTGCAGGGCAGCCAGTACCTCATAGTCGGCCTGCAAGGGAAACGGTCCTTCGTAACCTATTCGCTTAAGGTATGCGTCCAGGTTGATTAAATCATTGTGATTGTCTGAGTGATTCATGTTGAAAAATCCTTGTTAACCGAGAACCTTTTCATAAGGTGTGTTGTTCCTGGCGATCCTGTCTGGCACTGCCAAGAATGATTTCGATGTTGAGGGTCTGCATTTGCCGCTCCTCCTTTTTCAGTTGAACTGTGATGATTTGTGCGGCATGCTAAAACCTCAACTTAAGTTTAGGTCAAGCGTTTTTATGAAAAAAAATGACTGCCGGGTCAATGGCAAAGTATTGAGTATCGGAGATGTCGCCAGGCGCAGTGGTGTCACGGTGTCTGCTTTGCATTTCTATGAACGAAAAGGGTTGATTAAAAGTCGCCGAAGCGCGGGGAACCATCGGGTTTTTCATCGAGAAGTACTGCGTCGTGTAGCCATTATCAAGGTGGCTCAGCGTATCGATCAGCTAAGCCGGTTACGCGATTATCTGGACGGTTGCATAGGCTGTGGATGTCTTTCTGTAGAGCAATGTCCGCTGCGCAATCCAGACGATGAACTGGGCCACCGCGGCTCTGGTGCCCAGTTTGTTCAACCCGTCTGATACTCCATGACAGCCTGCTAGAGAGTGGGAGACTGACTCGCCTGCGCCCCTGTGGGCGGCAGCCGGGTGGCTCCCCAACTGTTCTCAATCATGCTGATAACTTCGCTTAACTCGTCCTGGGTGACATTGGCGAGCTTGCCGTGCTCCAGTGGGTCATAATGGAAAATATAAAGACGTGAGGCAAATTGCGCAAAGGGCAGGGAAGACTCGCCAAAGCGCTCACCATTACCCGCCGTGCTGACTTTGACATCATTGCCCCAATCCTGGCCACCGTCATTGTTCGGATTATAAAAGTAGATACGCATCTCACCATTGGGGTCAGTTGCCGCCCGCAAGATGCTGATGGCATGCCAGCCAATGAAACGAGCCGCGCTATCGGTAATCGCAATACCCGCCGGTTGTGGATGAATCAGCGGCTGGTTGCCGTTATAACCGGGATGGTAACTGGCATAGAAATGCCTGACGAAGGCGTCCAGGTCATCCAGGTGGCCAGTCGCGACGTCGACATTGATACGAAACCCCCGTCCTGTCCACCAGCCGTGAAACTCCGGATTAATCCATTGATGCGGGTCACCTTCGCGACCAATGCATTGGCGTCCCATTTCACCGTAGATCCGGTCCAGATGTGGCACGACCAGTAAAGAAACAGCATCCAGGTCAAGCGGTAATGTCTGTGCCACGCCGGCTACGCATTCTTTGGATGAAATCCGCTGACCTTCGAAATGCATGACGATTTCATCGTCACGTGCGGCCCAGGTCACCATCTGCAATAAATAATCGGGATCGTTGTATGACCACATGGATAAAGCTCGGGCTGACTGACAGGTCGGGTTGTTGCCCTGACCGATGCCCAGGGGTTGTCCCAGCATGCTGAGTACACTTTCCATCAGTTTGGCACGATACGGAACGCTGTCGCCGAAAGCGGCAAACAAGCGAGCCTGTGACCAGTCAGACAAGGTTAAACCTAGCTGGCGCCACAACGCCGGCGCAATGGGAGGCTGATAAAGAATACCGCGCTCCAGCATCAGCGCCAGTCCGTAGATGCCTTGTGCCGTGGTGGGCATAAGAGATGATTCAATAATGGCCTGAATCAGATCGTGGAAACAAAGCAGACAGTCACGGCCAGTGGCTGAAAGCCCCAGGGCTTCTGCGACCAACTGGTCACTTTGGCCTGCAAGGTGGTTCAGCAGCACAGCGTGGTACGGAGAAACCAGGCCTGTATCGTGCATGGCCCGGGCAAAGCCAGTGGCTTCATACTGCAGAGCGGCTGTGTCCATGGACTCCAGCCGTTGCTGGTAGACGTCGACGCCAGGATCTTCATGACAGGCCTGGGTGGGGCCAAACAAGGCGCTGACCAAACGGTTGGCGCCCTGGCCAGAGGTCCCCAGATCAATCTCGGGATTGCTTTGGCAGAGACTGATCTGAGTAATCATCTGCTTGACCGGTTCAACCTGAATCGGTCGCTGCTGGAGAATTCGCCAGATTTCGTTGATCAGCTCATCAATGATGTGTTCAAAACCGATACGAGTAGCCAGGTGTTGAAACAATTCGCGCGGTATTTGCGCCAGACGCCCCTGGGTTTCGCGTTCGGCCTCGCTAGGCGCGCCAAACAGCAACGCCAGATTCAGGGCTAGCACCTGGGTCAGGAAATGGCGTGCTGCGACCGGACTAAGTCCTTCGTGCAGGTAGCGGGATTTGGCCACAGCAAGCATCCGTAACTGGCTCAGCGCCTCAATAACGACGGTGGTGGCGTCGGCACTTTTCAGTGACAGACCACTGAGCGATGGGACCAGAATAGCGGGTTGGGCCCAGTCAGATCCGGCGAACACCCCGGCTCTCTCCAGGCGTTCTGCGCGATCTTCAATGGCTGCGCAGCCGCCGGTTTGCAGCAACACACGACGGGCAATATCCATGACCGGCTGGAGCCGTGCTGGTTTGGCAAAATCCGGTGCATCACCGAGTTGTTGCGTGGCGTTGTCGAGTTTTTTCAGCAGGCCCGGCAGAAGATCCGCACCGGGCGATTGCAGGTTGCTGTTAGGCGTCACACAGACTCCTTGCTAAATGTCAGGGGCAAGACTGTATACGAAAGTTGTATGCGCAGACAATCCCGTTTGTCCCCCACCTAGATATAGTAGTCCAGATCTTCCTGGGCTTTCAGCGTATCGCGCAGCGTATGTGCGTCTTCGCCACGAAAGTAGACAAGGCCCCAGTGGGTGCCGAAGGCGGTGCGCTTAGTCACCGTTTCTTCTGCCGGCGGCGTCAGTTCATGAGACTCGAAGTAGGGGTGATCCTCCACTTCCTCCGGAATACGCAACTCGCTGACCACTCGTCGTCTTGGATAAACACCAAAGCAGCCTGCAAAGCCATCCGCATCGACCACTTCTTTCGGGAAGAAGGCTTTGACTTCCTCTTCTGTGGAGTTGGGGTCGAATACCAGCATACTGGCCTGGTAGGCGTTGAATCCGTAAACGCGTTCCAGCAGTTCAAAGACCTTGAAACCAGGTGGACGATAAGCCACTTCGCCGAAGTACATTTCACCGTCGCTGGTGACAAAGTATTCGGGGTGGATCAGACCAAACTCAATATCAAAAGCTTTAATGAGCTTCTCAATCTGTGCATGAATCTGTGCCCGGTATTTCTCCAGTTCAGGTGATGCCGGCACAAACACGGAATAGCCTAACGTGACGTACTCTGAGACGTTCAGGAAGACAATCTTGCCATTATGGATCCAGGCTTCAACGGCGAACTCCCAGCCATCGAGGTGTGACTCCATAAGCACCGGAAACTCTTCGTCGGGAATGGTATCGACTTCATCTGGCGTGCGAATCACACGGTGACCCAGGCAGCCGGCCTTGTCGAAGGCTTTCAGATGAATCGGGTCGTTGGGGTCGCCATCGAGCTTCAGCAAGGTCTGGTTAACGCGTTTGAGAAAGCGCACCACGTCTTCTTTATCGTGGGCTTCTTCGAATATACCTACGCGTATGCCGCCAAGCTGCGCACGACGCTTCATCAACGCTTTATCGCGTAGCAACAGAGACTGGCCATACAGCCTTGGATTATCCAGCAGTACGGAATTAATCGCACCGGCCCATTCAACCGTTTCTTCAAACAGGGGAATGGCAACGTCGACGCCTTTCTCCTTTAATGTCTCTGCGATTTCCATGGAGCGGTCATTCAGACGTTCGAAGTTCCATGACAGATAAGGGATATTGTGCTGCTGGCAGTATTCTTCAGCCCAGTCAGGTGCGACCACAATGTATCGCCGGTCGAACGTCTCGGCAGCTTCCACTGCATTCAAACTCCAGCCCAGCAATGCAATATATCCCTTATTAGGATCCTTCGTCATGGTATTACCTCTACGTCTGTTGATGTAAATTCCTTTAATTTTCAATCATTTTCATTACCTACTGTACAGGAGAAAGCAGCAACTTGCATGGTGCCAAGGGGCACACCCAGGAAAAAGACAGCCGTTGGCAACTGACTTTTCCGCAATACAACTGCGTTCCAGCGCTGTTATTTGTTGTTATCTTTAGCTTGTAAATGAGAAGCATTCTCGTATAATGAAGTTAAATAACCAATCACAGCGTGTAACACAGGGTGCAATGTATGCCAGATATCCAGAGTAGACGATTCAACCGGTTGCCGTGGCTGGGGCTGCCAATGGTGCTTGTGGCAGGGGTGGTAGAAATGGTAAGTGCCAGTGAGTCGGCAACACTTCCATTTCCGGCCAGTGACCGGGAGGCGATTCTGGCCATGACCGGTACTTACGACATTGACTTCAGTTTCTTTGAAACCGTGCGCTATCAGCCTGATTATGAACATGCGGAAGAAAAGCTGACCGGTGGTAGTGAATGGGTTGTCGTTGTTGAAGACAGTGCTGATAAAATTTCACTGCAGCACATTCTGGTGGATCCCAAAAGTGGTTACGTTACCAAACACTGGCGACAGGACTGGGTCTATGAGGCGGATACCCGGTTTGAGTTCCGGACTGATCAGACCTGGCGGGTGCGGGAATTATCTGACGCAGAAACGTCGGGAAAGTGGACCCAGTGCGTTTATGAAGTCAGCGATGCGCCTCGTTATTGCGGCACAGGTAAGTGGATTCATGAAGATGGCGCTTCCACCTGGACGTCAGATACGACCTGGCGCCCACTGCCCCGCCGTGAATACACCACGCGTGAAGATTACAATGTCATGGAGGCGATCAACCGTCACACCATCGTGGCTGATGGCTGGACCCACGAGCAGGATAACCTGAAGGTTCAGATCGGCGAGAACGGTGAGCGTCATGTGATTGTGCGCGAATACGGCTTTAATGATTACCGGGATGAGAACGAAGTCGACTTCACTCCCGCTGAAGAATACTGGGCTGCTACCAAAGACTTCTGGGCGCAAGTGCGAACCCGCTGGGGTGATTATCTCGACCAGCCGCCAGGGCTGGTCATGTTGACCGGCGAGGATGGCATGGACATGATCATGCCACTGTTTGAGATGGCTGCCTCGGTCCAGGAAGGGGAGACAGTATACGGTGCCGAAATTGACGCCGTGTTCTCAGACTGGCTTGACCGCGCTTCGGCTGAGTAAGCCGCGACGTTTGAAAAAGATTTCCAGCGGCAGCGTGACCAGAGGTGGAATCGCTGCCAGGAAGGCCAGTATGGTCGCCCACCAGGGCCAGCGCAGGCGCGCACTGCAAATCAGGCAGGCAATCACATAGGTGACAAAAGCCGCGCCGTGCAGTCGTCCAAACAGCCACACTCCCATCTCCGTCGTGCCGCTTACATATTTCAGATACATTCCGACCAGCAGACCTGCCCAGGTTAACGCTTCGATCAGGGCGATGACCGAAAATACCCGGCCGGTGAAAGAAATTTGTGCGGAAGAACTCATCGGTTAACTGCCTTGAAACGGGTGGAAAACCAGTGATTCTATCATGATCAGTCGTCGCTATCCGCAAGGCAGACTGACTTCAGGCGTTCCAGGTCATCCTCAAGGTACATAACATGTTTTGCGTGCTGCCAGGCAAGGACCGACTGATGTCTGGCCGCATCGTGAAACTCGTCGTCGCCCAGTTCCGTCATCACACAAAGCGATTTCTGTAAACGTAATTGCACTTCCAGGTTAGCGGCTCCATCGCGGGCAATCATGCGGAAAGCATCGTCAAACAGATCACTGGTTTGTAATGGATAGACGTGCAGGCGTGGATACTGCACATCATCCTCACTCACTTTCTTCCGGCCAGCGGACCAGCGCATTAACAGGCGCGTATTTCGGGTCAGGATATCAATAGCCGTTCCGGGGTCGTTGACGCCGGGGGATAAGGCCCTGACACCAATCTCACTGAGCACGGCGAGCCCGAAGCGAGGATCCTGGTCGAAATTGCGTTCTTTTTCGATACTGAAAGCGCGGCTGATTTCTCTGGCAATGGCGTCCGGGTCGTCGATATCTCGCTTGCTGTCAAGCCAGGCTAAAACAGCGCCTTCATGCACGAAGTTACCAGGCAGGACATCCAGGTAAATCTCGGTGTTACATTGCTCTGCGCATTCGGACAGTGCCTGCATATCAATGTGCTGGATATATCCGGTGACATCGCCGCGAATGATGATTGCATCAGCCGGGCGATCCTGTGTCTGGTGCCGCGGCTGGCCACCCAGATAAGGGGTTTTCAGACGGAGTTGCAGAGCCTTTTCGGTCGCCTGCTCAACCCGGTTTGATGTTTCACTGACCCGCCCCAGACGTGTCAGGTGGTCAATCCAGCGCAATAACGCCGTGACCACCATGGCGATGACCGTCACCGTCACCACAAAGAGCACAAAGCGGCCCTGCACATCATAGGCATCGGCCTGCATGACAATCATGCCAACCATGCTGAAAATGAAAGAGCCCACAAACACTGACAGCACGCCTTGTGTCGTGCCGTCTTCCATCAGTAACCGGGTGGCGCGGGGTGTGACATTACTGGTGGCCGCGCCGTAAGCTGAAGTCATGACGCTGAGTGAGAAGGTGGTCACCGCCAGCATGCTGGAAGCCATGATGGATAGTAGGCTGGTCACGGCCTCGGCGTTCATATCCAGCGGCGGATGCCATTGGGTGAAGTTATCCGCCTGCGATGCCAGCAAGGCAGCAGCCAGTCCCAGGGAACCAATCAATGATGCCTTGAACCAGAGCTTGCGGGTGAACTGCAGCAATATCCATTGCCATTTTGTCATGTTGTTATCCCGTATGCCGACCCGCGAACAGGCCCTGTCGGTTGATTTTGTTAATGAAGTCTCTGCCCGTCAAGCGTACAAATGGTACATTTAATCGCAGAATAGCATTACCGGGGCCAGCGGCGCCGGAGAATCTGATATGATGCCGCCCTTTTTAGCGTCGCATACCATCAGGCATAGCATCAGGAAAGTATACTCCCATGAGCGATACTCATTCGGCAGAGACCGATAATGCATTTATGCAGCGAGCCCTTGAGCTTGCAGATCAGGCTGCAGCCCTTGACGAAGTGCCGGTAGGCGCAGTCATTGTCATTGACGGTGAAATTGTCGGAGAGGGGTTTAACCGCCCCGTCAACTCTCGTGATTTCAGTGCACATGCCGAAATCAATGCCATGCGCGATGCCTGTCAGCGGCTGGGGAACTACCGCCTTCCCGGTGCCACGCTCTATGTCACCATTGAACCTTGCACCATGTGTTTTGGTGCGCTTGTCCATGCCCGGATTGAACGGCTGGTTTTTGGCGCCCCGGAACCGCGCTATGGTGCTGTGGTCAGTGGCCAGAAACTGCTGGAAAACGGGCAGTTTAACCATTATCCCGAGCTGACATCCGGCATCCTGGAAGCAGAATGTGGCACCCGTATGCGCGATTTCTTTCGTGCCCGCCGTAAATAAAAATTCCGTAATTCTTACCTGCATTTGCCGCACAAACGCTGAATTTTGCCGCGATTTGTCCTATAATCGCGCCCGCCGCAATCCCATTTCCGTTCTTCACTAGGAATCACTGACACATGCTAATTCTGAATGGCAGCGCTGCCCACTCTGATTTTCGCCTCCGCAAGTTACTGAGACTGATCCAGCTTGAGCTGCCCCAGGTCACTGCACTGACGTCGGCTTATGTCCACCTGGCTGAGTGTGACCATGAACTTAACGACGATGAATTACAGGTGTTGGAGCAACTGCTTCACTATGGCAGCTGGCCGGAAGATGATGCAGAGGCAGCCGCACAAGGCGTAAGCCGGGTAGTTGTACCGCGCCCGGGTACGATCTCGCCCTGGTCCAGTAAAGCCACTGACATAGCCCACAACAGTGGTCTGTCGGCCATCCGTCGACTGGAGCGTGGTATTCAGTGGCTGGTGACTGTTGATGCGCCATTGTCGGACGAGGAGCTGCTTCAACTGGATGGTTATCTGCATGACAAGATGACCCAGGCGGTGATGAACGAAGTGGAAGCCGCAGCCTGCCTGTTTGAGCACGCCAGCCCCAAACCGATGACCTCGATTGATATTCTCGAGCAGGGCCGCCCGGCGCTGGAGCAGGCTAACCAGACCCTGGGCCTGGCCCTGGCTGATGATGAAATGGATTACCTGGTGGATGCTTTCAAGGGGCTGGACCGCAACCCCAATGATGTCGAGCTGATGATGTTTGCCCAGGCCAACTCGGAGCATTGCCGTCACAAGATTTTCAATGCGGACTGGACCATCGATGGCCAGCCACAGGATCGTTCATTGTTTGCCATGATCCGGCATACGCACGAACAGTCGCCAGACAATGTACTGTCGGCATACAAAGACAATGCCGCAGTCATGACGGGATCGGTGGCCGGACGTTTCTTCCCGCAGCCATTGACCCACGAATATGCCTATCACGAAGAACCCATCCACATCCTGATGAAAGTGGAGACGCACAACCATCCGACCGCGATTGCCCCGTACCCCGGCGCTGCGACAGGCAATGGCGGTGAGATTCGTGACGAGGGGGCAACCGGTATCGGTGCCAAGCCGAAAGCCGGCCTTTGCGGTTTCAGTGTTTCCAACCTGAAATTGCCTGACTTTCCCCGTCCCTGGGAAGAAGATTTTGGCAAGCCTGGCCATATCGTATCTGCCCTGGATATCATGATTGAAGGCCCGATTGGCGCAGCGGCGTTTAATAATGAATTTGGCCGTCCCAACCTTTGTGGTTATTTCCGTACCTATGAAGAACTGGTGCCAACAGCGAAAGCCGCTGCCAATGATGCCACGGGTAAAGAAGTACGCGGGTATCACAAGCCCATCATGATTGCCGGTGGCCTGGGTAATATCCGTGAATCTCATGTTGAGAAGAAAACCTTTGATAAAGGGGCCAAACTGGTAGTGCTGGGTGGTCCGGCCATGCTGATTGGCCTGGGTGGCGGCGCCGCCTCATCCATGGCTGCGGGTACAGGTTCGGCGGACCTGGATTTCGCTTCCGTACAACGTGAGAACCCGGAGATTGAACGCCGCTGTCAGGAAGTGATCGACCGTTGCTGGCAGCTTGGTGATGATAACCCCATCGCCTTTATTCATGATGTCGGTGCCGGTGGTCTTTCTAATGCCTTGCCGGAACTGGTCAAGGACGGTGAGCGCGGCGGTCGTTTCTCCCTGCGCGCCATCCCCAATGCCGAAACCGGTATGTCACCCCTGGAAATCTGGTGTAACGAAGCACAGGAACGCTACGTGCTGGCTATCACACCCGAGCATCTGGAACAGTTCGCGACCATTTGTGAGCGTGAGCGCTGTCCTTATGCGGTAGTGGGCGAGGCTGACTCGGAAATGCATATCAGCCTGGAAGATGAGCACTTTGCCAATCGTCCTATTGATTTGCCGATGTCTGTGCTATTTGGCAAGCCACCAAAAATGCATCGTGACGTTGTGCACGAGGAGGTGGCACTGACGCCACTGGATACGGCTCAGATTGATCTGCCGGAAGCGATTGAACGTGTGTTGAGTCTGCCAGCGGTGGCCAGCAAGAATTTCCTGATTACCATTGGTGACAGAACCGTCACCGGCCTGGTCAGTCGCGACCAGATGGTCGGTCCCTGGCAAGTTCCTGTTTCTGATGTAGCGGTAACCGCAGCGTCCTTTGACAGTTACAAGGGTGAAGCCATGGCCATGGGTGAGCGGACGCCGCTGGCGCTGATTGATGCGCCGGCATCGGGCCGAATGGCGATTGCCGAGGCAGTCACCAATATTGCATCCGCATCAATCAGTGATATCAGTGATATCAAGCTGTCTGCCAACTGGATGGTTGCAGCAGGGCACCCGGGCGAAGACGCGAAACTCTATGACACCGTCAAGGCGGTTGGCATGGAACTGTGCCCGGCACTGGGGATTTGTGTCCCTGTCGGCAAGGACTCCATGTCCATGCGTACCGTCTGGGAAGAAGATGGCAAGAAAAAAAGCAACACGGCACCATTGTCATTGGTGATTTCAGCTTTTGCGCCCGTTAACGACATTCGCAAGACGGTGACACCGCAGTTGAAAATAACTGAGGGTGAAGAGTCGGAGCTGCTGTTGATTGATCTGGGGCGGGGTAAAAACCGTATGGGTGGATCGGCACTGGCTCAGGTTTATCGTGAACTGGGTGCGGTTGCCGCTGACCTGGAACACCCGGAAGACCTGCGTAATTTCTTTGCCCTGATTCAGCAGTTAAAGCAGGATGATCTGTTGCTGGCCTATCACGACCGTTCTGACGGTGGCATGCTGGCCACGATTGCCGAAATGGCGTTTGCCGGTCATTGTGGCGTCGATATTCAGTTATCTGAGCTGCTCAATGATGACTCGGGTGTTATCGATGTGCTGTTCAGTGAAGAACTTGGTGCAGTCATCCAGGTCAACAAGAAATCCCTCAATGCCGTCCTGAGCCGCATCGAAGAATTCTCGCTCTCTGATTGCACGGCGACAGTGGGCCGGGTGGTACCGGGCGATGAAATTCGCATATTCAATGCGGGCAAATTACTGCAGGAAGGCAGCCGTACCAAATGGCAACAAGTCTGGTCGCGCACCAGCTACGAAATTCAGGCATTGCGGGATAACCCCGACTGTGCGACCCAGGAATTCGAGCGCATCGCTGACCCCAAAGACACCGGGTTGTTTGCCCGACTGGACTTTGATGTCAACGAAGACGTGGCCGCACCGTTTATCAATACCGGAGCCAAACCGGCAGTTGCTGTGTTGCGCGAGCAAGGTGTGAATGGCCATGTCGAAATGGCAGCTGCATTTGACCGGGCCGGCTTCAGTGCCGTGGATGTGCACATGAGCGATCTGGTGTCGGGTCGCCGTCACCTGGATGATTTCAACATGCTGGTGGCTTGCGGTGGCTTCTCCTACGGTGACGTACTGGGTGCCGGGGGTGGCTGGGCCAAGTCCATCCTCTTCAATCCGGCGTTGCGCGATCAGTTTGCCGCGTTCTTTGCCCGGCAGACCACGTTGTCACTGGGTGTCTGTAATGGCTGTCAGATGCTGTCGCATTTGCACGAATTGATTCCTGGCGCCGAGAACTGGCCGAGTTTTGAGCGTAACCGTTCTGAACAATTTGAAGCTCGCCTGAGCCTGGTGAAAGTCACTGACAGTCCCTCAGCACTGTTTCAGGGAATGAAAGGGTCGGTCTTCCCGATTGCCGTGGCGCATGGTGAAGGTCGTGCGCAATTCCATAATTCTGAACAGCTGGCGGCACTGAAAGCCGTGTCGGGCATTTCTGCACAATATGTGGATGCCCAGGGAAGTGTCACAGAACATTACCCTGAAAACCCCAACGGATCGCCTGGAGGCATCAGCAGTGTTTGCAGCAAAGACGGTCGTGTTACGATTATGATGCCGCATCCGGAACGTGTGTTCCGGGCCGCACAGCACTCCTGGCAGCCCAAAGGCTGGCAGGAAGATGCACCAGCCATGCGGCTGTTTCGTAATGCCCGGGCCTGGCTGAAATAACCACAGATTGCTTGCTTATGCTGAAACTGACATTTTTTGTACCGGAAGATCATGCTGAAAGCGTCAAGCAGGCCGTGTTTGACGCCGGGGCAGGGCGTATCGGTGATTATGAGCACTGTGCCTGGCAATGCCTGGGCACAGGTCAGTTTCGTCCCATGCAAGGTGCCAACCCTTTCCTTGGTAAAGTAGGTGACCTGGAGACTGCGCCTGAGCTGAGAGTGGAGATGGTTTGCGAAGACCACTGCATCGAAGCTGTCATCAAGGCGTTAAAATCTGCACACCCATTCGAAGAGCCTGCCTACGACGTCATTCAGGTCCTTGACCTCTAACGCTGTCTCCGCTGACATGGGTTGCCCTGCGGAAGCGGAATCAGTCATTTCTGAGACAACCATCAAACGACATATATTTCTGCATCAATAGCGTGCACTGTCACATTTCTGAACGTATTCACCTGTCATTGGGCTCGCTTTGGCGTATGCGTGTCACACTATGTTGCAAATAGTAATACGTGTGCCTATGATGCACCTTGTAGCGATAAGGCTACTGTCAAGGGGAATTCAGGCAGCATATAGATAAATGATGACATTCGGCAGGATGGCAGGATGGTGCATTTATAGATAGGTTGCTTGAGACAAACGCTGAAGGAATACTGAAGGATCAGTGATAGCTCGGGCGTTGACACAGAATTCAGTTCAACCGCCGACCCCGATCAAGGATGTTGCAGGATGCAGCAGGACGCACTGGCCAGGCAAGGACGCATCGGCCGACGTTTGAGGTGATTCTGGCTCTTAACTCTCACCTCACACCTTTCATCTCCCGCCTTAACTTTCCGACTGGCTGACACAGTCCATATCCACCTGTCGGTCGTCACCGTAGTTCACATCAAACATTCTCACCGGATACCTGGCATTGACACGGTCTGCAAAGAATTGCTGCAGGGTATTTTTAACCACCGCAAAAGCGATGTTATCCCATGGGATTTCATGTTCACTGAACAGGGCAACTTCCAGGCTTTCCTCTCCAGCATCAAAGTCCGGACTTTGCATGTCAGCCAGAAAGAAAAAATAAACCTGGTTGATGTGATGCAGGTTATACAGTGAGTACAGGCGGCAATGCGCCGCTGGTATGGTGACGCCGGCTTCCTCTTCGGTTTCTCGCAGCGCGCCTTCCAGCGTGGTCTCACCATTTTCCATGAACCCGGCGGGAAGGGTCCAGAGACCTTTACGTGGTTCAATAGCGCGCCGGCACAGCAACACCTTGTCCTGCCAGACGGGCAGCGTGCCAACAATGTTGTTGGGGTTCTGATAATAGATGTTGTCGCAGGTCAGACAGCAATAACGAAGTTTATTGTCACCCGCGGGTATGTGGTGGGTGATTGGGGCGGCGCATTGTGGGCAGAACTTCATGGTCTCTCAGTCACTGCCAGCTGTTGGGCGTTGGCAGGGGTTTGATTAATGGGGTTTGTTTCCTTTCCAGGAATGATCCTGGGGAAACGATAGAATATCAGCACTGCGCTGGTTTTGTCCTCGCTGATTTTCTTTGTTGAGCAAGTCTTCGGGCTGGTGAAGCGAGTGATGTAACTCCGAGAAGCTGCTGTACATCATGTCAGAGAGCCGGAGATAGGCGGTGGCTGGATTGCGGGCGCGTCGTAATTCCATGTTGATGCGAAAGAGTAATCCTTCCAGGCGGCGGCGTGAACTGTCGGGGCAGGAGTCGAGGAAGTCATCACTGAGGCGCTGCCGTAACCGGGTCAGCGCCTCCGGGTCTTTCTGGTTGATGTCGATCAGGGTATCAAAGTCGGGTAGCTCAACTTTGTGGTCGTCATCGGGTTTCTTCGCCATGGCCTCATATCCTGTTTATCTCGCAGTGCAAGCGAAATTGCTTGGATGTAATAAAGGCTTCAACCTGTTGTAACCGCTGATCAGTCGCTTTCAGTTCCGTCAGGCAGTTTTCAATATCCTGCTTGCGCTGCTCCCTGGAGACGGCTTCTTCGGTTGCATAGCGGCCATAATCTGCCGCATTACCTTGTTTACCCTTCCTTTTTTGGCCAATTTTGGGTTCTTTGTCAAGTACTATCCATAAAATGACGTAAGTCCAGAAAGCCACCGGGCCGAGCACAAACAGAGCCAGCAGTGTTGCCAGGCGAACAAAAAACGTGGAAACCCCCAGGTAATTTGCCAGGCCCGCGCAGACACCGGCAAGGCGGACATTACGACGGCTTCGGTAGAGTGGGCGGTTTATCCGGAAGCCTTCCCGGGACTGCGTTTCACCATGATAAAGCGGGTCGTTGGGGTCGGTTTCATAGGCTTCATTGGCGTACATGTCTTCCTCCGTGCCCCTGTCAGGGCGAGGGCGTCCGTTGGCGGCACTATCTTCCGTGTTGTCACTGGCAGAGCGGCTTGTTCTGTCCGTGTATCCACCACCGGATTTAACGGTTCTGTTAATGGATGCCTGGATGCGGGCAGCCCTGTCGTCATCCTGCAGCAGCCAATACACGACCAGATAAGCGATGACCAGCACCGGTGAAACGATACAGGCAATACAGTAGATCACACGGACCAGGGCGGGTGGCACATCCAGGTAGCGGGCCAGCCCGGCACAGACACCCAGCACCTTGCGGTTGGCCCGGTCCAGTCTCAGAGGACGAGACTGGTTGGGGCGTGGGCCTTGTGCGCTGTCAGAGGCTGACTCAGTCATGTTGTTCCCTCCAGCCAGGTATCTCAGCATCGAGAATGGACTCCAGCGTGTCGATGCGTTGATTCATTCGGTCCGCCATCTGTGTCAGCTCCGCCAGCGTGCATGCCTGTTCTGCTTCCGGCAGCTTCTTTTCCTTGCGACGGTAGATCAGCACGACCCAGATAGTGACAAAGGTGCCACCAATGGCGACCAGTGAGATGACAAATTCGAAGAATTCCATGACGGGTCCTTACTTTTTATTTAGCTTGGCTTTGATATCTTCCAGCTCCTGGTCAATCTTCTCCTGATTGGCCAGTTCCTCGAATTCATCCGCCAGACCGCGTTGTTTGAGGTTCATGCTGTCAACCTGACCTTCCATCAGATCGATCTTGCGCTCGTAATATTCGAACTTGTGCATGGCGCTGTCAATGTTCACATCATGCAGCTTCTGATTAACGTCCACACGCGACTGCGCAGCAGTGGTTCGCATCAGTAATGTTTTCTGACGAGCACGGGCATCAGTCAGCTTGGCCTGCAGCTGCTCTATCTCTACAGTGAGCTTGTCCAGCGTCATGTCCAGCTTGCTGAGTTCCTCTTCCAGGGCGGCAACGGTTTCCAGCACCGAGTTCTTTTCGATCAGAGCCGCGCGGGCCAGATCTTCGCGTTCCTTGCCCAGAGCCAGCTCTGCTTTGCTTTCCCAGTCAGCAGCCTGCTGACGCAAACGGTCGATGCGGCGATTGACTGTTTTCTTCTCAGCAATGACCTTGGCGGTACTGCTGCGAACTTCGACCAGGGTTTCTTCCATTTCCTGGATCATCATACGGATCATTTTCTCCGGGTTCTCCGCCTTGTCCAGAATGGCGCTGATATTGGAGTTAATGATGTCACTTAAACGAGAGAAGATTCCCATGTTCTATTCCTCTATCTCTAAATACATAGTCGATGACCATTCATCGAGTTATTGGGGTCTGTCGCAATAGACAGAGCAGGATGTGTGCCAAAAACTTTAAAAATAATTAAGTTATTGAATTTGTTAAATTTTAAAATATAGGCAGGGTTAAGTCCTATCCAGGTGTTGGTGGTCTGAGCCAACAAGTGGTATTTTTCGCAACATCTTGGTCGAACCCTGGAGTGACCCATGTCGTCGGAACCACAGTTACCCCGCATGATAGGCGAATCCGCCTGTTTTTTGGAGATGCAGGAACATGTGTCCCGTGTAGCCCCACTGCACAAGCCCGTGCTGATTGTCGGAGAGCGCGGCACAGGTAAGGAACTGATTGCCTCCAGACTGCATTACCTGTCATCGCGCTGGCAAAATAACTACCTGAAAATTAACTGTGCTGCGCTGAACGAATCGTTACTCGATGCGCAGTTGTTTGGCCATGAAAGCGGTGCTTTTACAGGTGCCAGTGGTCAGCGCAAAGGTGTATTCGAGCGGGCACACGGTGGTACGTTGTTTCTGGACGAACTGGCCAATACCTCGCTGGCTGTGCAGGAAAAGATACTGCGGGTGATTGAATACGGTGAATTTGAACGCCTGGGCGGATCCCAGACGATTCAGGTAGACGTGAGGCTGATCGCGGCCACCAATGAAGACCTACCAGCATTAGGCCGGGCAGGGAAGTTCCGGGAAGACCTGATTGACCGGCTGGCGTTCGACGTGATCACCTTGCCGCCGCTGCGTGAGCGGGCTGAAGATATCATGGTACTTGCCGAACACTATGCGGTATTGATGGCCAAAGAGCTGGATCATGAATTATTTGCCGGGTTCAGTGATGAAGTACAGGAGCAACTGCTGGAGCATGCCTGGCCTGGTAATGTCAGGGAGTTGAAGAACGTGGTGGAGCGTGCGGTATACCAGCACCCTGGAATGGTTGTAGAGTCGCTGGTCTTCAATCCCTTTGCTTCTCCCTGGCGACCGAAGCTGTCACCTGCCCGGCAGATGGAATGCGCTGAGGAAGAGAAGAACCGGCCCAGCGAGGCGGCGCAAACGGAGAAAAGCGATGAGAGCACACTGACGGCAGCTGGCTGGACCGGTAAACCCATGGATTTCAGGCAACATTTGCAGGATTATGAAATTGATCTGCTTCGCAAGGCGATGGAACATTGCCAGTTTAATCAGCGCAAGACGGCGGAGTTCCTGAACCTGAGTTATCACCAGTTACGTGGTTACCTGAGAAAGTACGATTTGTTGCCGTAAAATAGCAGAGAGATAACCCTGGCATGGATTTGCAGTTCCCTGACATCAATTATTTATATCTGCTGGCGTTGGTAACGTCGCTGGCGCTGGCTCTGTTTACGCATAGTCTGGTGAAGTCGTCCGGTATACGTTTGTGGTTGACCGTCATTTACGGTTTTTCCCTGTGGACGCTGGGCGAACTGCTTGCTAATAGCGGTACGACGCTGGCGTGGCAATTAGGTTTTCAGCGCCTGGTTCATGCCGGTGTGCTGGTGTCAGTGACGGGCTGGTTATTGTTCGCTCTGCATTATGCGGGCTACGGTCGCCTGATCAGTCGCAAGACAGCGCCATTATTGTGACATTTGCCACGCATCAGTTTCAGTTCCTGACATTGGCACCGGTTGCCCGGGATCAGGTGTTTGACAGTATTTCGACCAGTGTTGCCATTACCAATAATCAGTGGCGTATTACTGATGTGAACCCGGCTTTTTGCATTGCCTTTGATGTTGAGGCCACGATGTTGATCGGTTGCCATTTGCCAACGCTGATCAGCGAAAAATACGATCGGCGGGAAGCGGAAATGGCATCCGGCAGTTTACATGGCCGGCTGGTAACTAACGATGGGATGCGCCATTTCGATGTCAGCTCTTTGCCTGTGCTCGATAATCGTCGCAAACAGCTGGGACACCTGGTCATGCTGCAGGATGTCACTCTGGTACAAAAGGCACTGCAAGAAATTGACCGCCTGGCTAAAGAAAACAGCCAAGGTGAAGAAACGGTGTCAGAGCGTCAACTCAAGCTGCTGGATAATGGCGGATGACTGTGCAGGATCTGTGGTTGTTACCTTTACCAGATATGTCGCTGGAGTTGCTGCTGGAGCGGGAAGGGCATGTCCTGGCTGAGGCAGAAAAGGCGCAGCTGGATAATAAGCGTCTGCCCAAGGGTAAACATATGTATGCCTTCACCCGCATTGCCTTGCGTCATGTGTTAAGCCGCTATGAGACTCATGTGGCACCTGGTGAGTGGCAGTTTTCCCGAAAAAGTGCCGGGAAACCCATAATAGGATGGCCGGAAAGTTCCCTGCATTTTAACCTGACCCATGCTGATGACTTGCTGGTGATCGCTGTCTGCAATCATGCCGAAGTGGGGGTGGATGTTGAGGCGCTCGACAGAGAGGTGGATGTCATGGCCCTGTCTGTTCGTTACTATCAGCCGCAGGAGATCCGTGCACTGAGTGCCATGTCCGAAGAGTCAGCGAGACGTCATCGGTTTCTGACGCTCTGGACCCTGAAGGAAGCTGCTGTTAAAGCCACAGGCAAAGGCCTCTCGCGCGCACTGCGCGACTTCAGTTTTACGCTGCAGGCACCAGGGAGTATTCAGGTTGAGCAGATTGGCGAAGCCGGGCAAGTTGCTGTACAGGGTAAAGAGCATGGTAATGAACATGGTAAAGAACAGTGCACTGAACCGGTTGATGAGCAGATCAATGAACAGGAGCTGTACCCTGAGTTCTGGACTTTTACCTGGCTGGACTATTTGCTGTCGACCGCAATGCTGCGGCCAGCAAAGCTGTCTGAAGCATCTGCAGCCTCAAAAACCAGCCTGGCTGACTGGCGCTGCTTCAGCTGGAAGTGGCCAGACCTGCCAGTTACCGAGACATTGCCATTGCAATGGCACTCCTGATTCTAAACAGGTTGCTCATAACAGGAACCAGTATCAGAGGTCGCTGTCGTCATCACCGACATCACTGTGATCAGGCTGGTGTTGCCACATGCGTACGGTACGAATCACGTTGTCTTTTACCTGGATAATCTCGGCACGATAGGGCCCGATCCTGATCCCGATCGGGGATTCAGGAATGGTTTCCAGCACCTCGACCAGTAAGCCATTCAGGGTTCTTGCATTGTCAGCGCTCAGTTCCCAGCCCAGGTGTCGATTCACTTCGCGCAAGGTGGCACTGCCATCGATCAGGTAACTGCCATCATCCTGAGGATGAATGTCCTGACTGTTGTCGGCCAGGTCGGTCGTGAATTCCCCCACGATCTCTTCCAGCAAATCCTCCAGTGTCACGATACCCATGATATCGCCGTACTCATCGACCACAAACGCCATGCGCTTGCGGTTGGTTTGAAAGTTTACAAGCTGCGTGTGCAGCGGTGTGCTTTCCGGGATGAAGTAGGGTTCATCGATTTCTTCCATCAGGACGTCGAGAGTGATTTCATCATGGCGCACAAATTTGCCCAGACTGCGCATGTGCAGTACGCCTTTGATGTTATCGATATCACCCTCATAAATCGGCAGGCGAGTATGCTGGCTGGTGCTGATCTGGCTGAGAATGTCGCGGATATTGTCTTCAATATCCAGGCCAATGATCTCACTCTTGGGCACCATAATGTCATCCACGGTCACCTTTTCCAGATCCAGTACGTTGAGCAGCATCCCCTGGCCCTGGCCAGGAATTGTGTGGGCTGACTCGTGCACAATGGTACGCAGTTCTTCTGAACTGAGATGCTGGTCATCAGTGGCATCCACCCGCAGGCCCATGGCGCGTATCAGCATGTGAGAAATGCGGTTAGCCATCCACACCAGCGGATACAGCAGTTTCAGGAGCAGTCCCAGCGCCAGGCTGGAGGGGTAGGCAATGCGTTCCGGATACAGGGCCGCAACTGTTTTCGGGGTGATTTCAGCGAATACCAGGATAACAATGGTCAGCAACGCCGTGGTCATCACGGTTTCCGGGTTACCGAAAATCTGAATGGCCAACGTGGTGGCAATGGAAGCCGACAGCAGGTTAACAAAGTTATTGCCGATCAGAATCACGCCCAGCAGTTTATCGGGCGCTTCCAGTAACCGCGAAACGCGCATGGCACCCGCGTGCTTTTGCCGGGCCATGTGTTTCAGACGGTAGCGGTTGATGGACATCATGCTCGTTTCCGAGCTGGAGAAGTAGGCCGAAGCCAGAACCAACAGAATAAGTAAGCCAAATAAAAAGGCCGTGGACGAGTCAGCGTCCATAGGGACGTTATCCTCCCAGGATAAATTCAATAACTGCTTTTGAGCCGTAAAAACCCAGTAGCAGGCAAACGAAACCAGTCAATGTACCGCGAATGGCTGTATTGCCACGCCAGCCTAGCTGATGTCGGCCCCATAATAATACGGCAAACACCAGCCATGCGAGTATGGAAAAGAACATTTTGTGAATCAGCCCTTGCTCGGTCCAGCTTTGCGCGAAGGCAAAACCGGCGATGATGCCGACGGTCAGCAGTATTTGTGTCAGCCATAGCAACTCAAACAGCAGCTTCTCCATGTCCTGCAGAGGCGGGAAGCGGCGAATGACGGCTGTTGGATGGTGGTTGCGCAGCTGATAATTCTGGAAGGCCAGAAACGCTGACTGCAGAGCTGCCAGTGCGGCAAAACTGTAGGCCAGGACCGATACCAGGATATGGAAGAAAACATCACCGGACATTTGCTGAGGTGGATACTGGCTTTGGAAAATCAGTGAAACCAGGGTAATCAAAGCGGTGATTGGCAATACGCCAAGGATCAGATCACCTAACGGGCGCCTGGCATTGGTAATCAAGGCAATCGTGGCCAGGGCGGCGCTGATGAGTACACTGACCTCTATGACACCGAAATGATAGCCGTCGACCTTCACCATCAGAAACCAGGCCTGAACAAACTGTGCGGCCGCGCCCAGTCCGCCGACCAGCAAGGTGGGAAAACCCGCACGCGTGCGAGCGGTGCCAGCCTGTTTGATCATGTTGGCATGCAATCCGGTGGCGAACAGGTAGAGAATGATTGCAGCAATGCCTGACAGCGTCGTAATAGGCATGGTGTTTGTTGAGAATCCTTTTCATTACTATTTGGCGCAACAGCCAAGTGTCGCACAACTCTGCGGCCGCTTGAAGTGATTTTTTAGCAAGCCGACGTGTTTGTCAGGGGTCTGAGCCAGGTTCGCGTAATCAGCTATTGTTCATTGCGGCCATGATAGCGATAATATACCGTTTTACTTGCCCAGAATTCCTCAGAGGTTATACCAGATGTTTGACAATTTGACCGAACGACTCTCGGGAGCGCTTCGAAAGATCAGCGGTAAAGCGACGCTGACCGAAAACAATATCGAAGAAGCCCTGCGTGAAGTGCGACGAGCCTTGCTGGAGGCGGACGTTGCGCTGCCAGTGGTCAAGTCGTTTATCGATCAGGTCAAGCTGCGCGCGGTAGGTCAGGAAGTCTCCCAGAGCCTGAATCCAGGCCAGGCATTTATCAAGATTGTCGAGGCCGAGCTGATTTCGGTCATGGGCAATGCCAACGAAAAACTGGATCTGAACGCCCAGCCACCAGCCGTGGTGTTAATGGCTGGTCTGCAGGGTGCGGGTAAAACGACCACCGTGGCCAAACTGGCGCGCCTGCTGAAACAGGATCAGAAAAAATCGGTAATGGTGGTCAGTGCCGACGTTTATCGTCCGGCAGCGATCAAGCAGCTGGAAACGCTGGCAGCTGAAGTGGATGTCCGGTTCTTTGCTTCGGATATCTCGCAAAAGCCGGAAGACATTGTCAAAGCCGCGGTCGCTGAGGCCAAGAAAGCCTTTATTGATGTGCTGCTGGTGGATACCGCCGGTCGACTCGCCATCGATGAAGACATGATGGCGGAAATCAGCAACCTGCATAAGGTGCTGAACCCGGTAGAGACGCTGTTCGTGGTTGATGCCATGACCGGTCAGGACGCGGCGGTCACGGCCAAAGCCTTCCACGAAGCCCTGCCGCTGACCGGTGTGGTGCTGACCAAGGCAGATGGCGATGCTCGCGGTGGTGCAGCACTGTCGGTGCGCGAAATCACTGGCAAGCCGATCAAGTTTATCGGTGTCAGTGAGAAGATTGATGGTCTGGAGCCGTTTTATCCGGATCGTATTGCGTCGCGTATTCTGGGCATGGGCGACATGCTGTCGCTGATTGAAGAAGCCGAACGTAAAGTCGACAAGAAAAAAGCTGAGCGACTGGCAGGCAAGTTCAAAAAGGGCAAGTCTTTCGATCTGGAAGATTTCCGTGAGCAGCTGCAACAGATGACCAACATGGGCGGCATGGCCAGCATCATGGAGAAAATGCCGGGTATGGGCATGTTGCCACCTGGCGCCGCGGCCAATGTCGACGAAAGCCAGTTCAAGCGCATGGAGGCCATCATTAACTCCATGACGCCAAAAGAGCGGCGTAGCCCCGATACGGTCCTTAATGGCTCGCGCAAGCGTCGCATCTGCCAGGGCTCAGGCACCCAGATTCAGGACCTGAACCGTCTGCTGAAGCAGCATAAACAGATGCAGAAAATGATGAAGAAGATGAAAAGTGGTGCCCTGGCCAACATGATGCGTGGGCTGGGTGGCATGAAAGGCCCGGGCGGTTTTCCGGGCGCAGGGGGTCCACCGCGCTTTTGATGGAATATCTGATATAATAGCTGAGTCGAGTCCGTACAGGACAATAAGTGGCCGTTAAGTGAGAAAAAAACTGAAAGTTTTCTTCCAACTGACGGCCATTTCGCTTAGAATACCGCACTTTTTCCGGCACAGGGTCGGAAATTACCCGTTTTCGTACGAAAAATACTAGTTTAGGAAGAGTAGTCTATGGTCACAATTCGACTGGCTCGTGGCGGCGCCAAGAAAAAGCCTTTTTACCACATTACAGTAACCGATTCGCGTAATTCACGTGACGGCCGCTTCATTGAGCGCGTTGGTTTTTTCAATCCGGTTGCACGTGGTAAAGAAGAAGGCCTGCGTCTGGACCTGGAGCGTGTTAACTACTGGGTTGGCCAGGGTGCACAGCCAAGCGAGCGCGTTGCCAAGCTGATCAAAGAAGCCAGCAATACTGCCAGCACAGAGGCTTAATCAGCCTTTACGCTGACCGGTTCGGGAGACGAGGGTGGCGCAGGATTCCATTTGCCTGGGGCGCATAGGCGCACCACATGGCATCAAAGGCTGGGTGAAGCTGATTTCATTTACCCAGCCTCGCGAGAATCTGCTGCAATATGCCAAGTTTTCCGGGCAGCTTGACGGGCGAACCATCGCACTGAAACTGGATGGCAGTCGTCCGCAAGGCAAGGGTCTGGTTGGTCATTTTACCGGCTACGATACGCCGGAAGAGGCCAGGGTTTTGACCCATATGGAATTGCATGTTCCGTCTGAGGTATTACCTGAGCTGGATGCCGGTGAGTTTTACTGGCATCAATTGACGGGGCTGAAGGTGATCAATCAGCAACAGGAATTCCTGGGTGTGATTGACCGCTTGCTCGAGACCGGCGCGAATGATGTGCTGGTAGTCAGTCCGGTTCGTGATAGCCGTGGTTCGGGCGATAGCCTGGATGGCAGTGATCACAGCATTGGCGGCAGTATTGATGATCAGGAGCGACTGATTCCCTGGTTGCCCGATCAGCTCGATGTCAAAGTGGATCTGGACAAACAGGAAGTAACGCTCGATTGGCCGTCAGATTATCTGACACAGGACTGACTGTTACAGGAGTGAGTCCATGCAGATCGGCATTGTTTCGCTGTTCCCCGAGATGTTTCGGGCCGTGACAGACTTTGGTATCACGGGGCGAGCATACCGGCAGGCGCTGTACACATTGCAGTGCCACAGCCCGCGGGACTTTGCCACTGATCGGCATCGCACGGTAGATGACAAGCCGTTTGGCGGCGGTGCCGGCATGCTGATGAAAACGGGGCCATTGCAGGCAGCGATTGCAGCCGCCCGACAATGGCAGGATAACAGGCCGACGGTGATTTACATGTCACCCCAGGGCCGAAAGCTGGACCAGAGCGGAGTGACCGAGCTGGCGCAGCGCAAGAACCTGGTGATCGTCTGCGGACGTTATCAGGGGATTGATGAACGAATTTTACAGTCCGAGATCGATGAAGAATGGTCGGTCGGAGACTACGTCACCAGCGGCGGCGAACTGCCGGCCATGGTGATGCTGGATAGTGTTATCCGGTACTTGCCGGGCGCACTGGGGCATGAAGATTCGGCGGGACTCGACTCCTTTGCCAAAGCCTCGGAAGACGCACCGACCTTGCTGGATTGCCCGCGCTACACCCGGCCGCAAACCTACGAAGGGGAGGCGGTGCCAGAGGTACTGTTGAGCGGGGATCATGAAAGAATACGACGCTGGCAGTTAAAGCAGCGTTTGGGCAGGACCTGGTTAAAACGGCCTGACTTGCTGGCACAGCAGACGCTGGATACAGAAAGTCAGACCTTGTTGAATGAATTTATTAGCGAACTGGAGACCTGAGGTTGTTCCGCTGCGAATACAGGCAGCACAGCGCAGGAATCTGATACGGGAGTATGGCAATGAGCAAGCACATTGATATGATCGAAAAAGAACAGATGAACAAGGAAATCCCGGCTTTCGGTCCTGGTGATACTGTCGTCGTTCAGGTAAAAATCAAAGAAGGCGATCGTGAGCGTCTGCAGGCTTTTGAAGGCGTTGTCATTGGCAAGCGCAATCGTGGCCTGAACTCTGCTTTCACGGTTCGTAAAATTTCTCACGGTGTTGGTGTTGAGCGTACTTTCCAGACGTACAGCCCGCTGGTTGACAGTGTAGCCCTGAAGCGTCGTGGTGATGTGCGTCAAGCCAAGCTCTACTACCTGCGTGACCTGTCTGGTCGTGCGGCACGTATTGCTGAGAAGCTGGACAAGAAAGTCAGCTAATCTGACTTTTGATTTGCCAGGTCGCTTGGCGACCCGGGGATCACAGCATCATCGTGTGTTTCTGCAGGGGAAGTCCTGCAGAAATGCCAGAAAAAAAGGGCTTAACAGCCCTTTTTTTTTGTGGTCGTGTTAAAGTTTCGTACTAACCTATTGCCAAGCGAAATTAAGACAATCACCCGCGGTCGATTAGCCGTTCAGTCGGGAGTGGATATATGAACAAGCATTACCTGCCAGACCGAATATTGGCGGCGCTCGTCCTGAGCCTGTCCGTGTTTGCTGTCTCAATCAGCGTGACATCGTCGGCACAGGCGCAGCAAAGCAGCAACAATCCAGAACTCACCGAGATCACTGAAAACCTGCGCATGACGCTGAATGCCTCTTTGGGTGCAGCCAGCCAGGGGCAGTTGCAAGTCGTCCAGATCAGCTCAACGCCGATGGCAGACCTGTTTGAGGTAGTGATCAGTTCCGGTGAGGTGCTGTTCGCCGATAAGTCCGGTACTTACCTGATTGCCGGTGAAATGTTCATGACCCGTCCGGACGGGCTGGTCAATCTGACTGCTGAAACGCGCAAGACACAAGTCGCGCAAATGCTGCAGAACGTGCCGGAAGAAGAAATGATTATCTTCCCGGCCGACGATCCAAAAGCCGAGATTACCGTTTTTACGGATGTTGATTGCACTTACTGTCGTCGTCTTCACGGCGAGATCGAGCAGATCAATGATTATGGCATTACGGTGCGGTACATGGCCTATCCGCGAGGCGGACAGGCTTCACCGGCACTGGCCAAAATGATCAGTGTCTGGTGTGCCGGTGACGCACAAGGCCGTGCCGAGGCGCTGACTGATGCCAAGCACGGGGAAACCCTGCCGCAATGGCAGTGCGAAAATCCGGTGATGTCCCACTACAATCTGGGTAACCGGATTGGTGTGACAGGGACACCGGCCATTGTCATGAGTGATGGTACATTGATGCCGGGCTATGCACCGGCAGACACCCTGCGAGAGCGAGTATTGGGCGAGTAAACATCAGGCATTATCATCCTGAAAAATTTAGAGACGAAACAGTAGCCGAAACAGGGTTGCTGCAGATTTGATGTGAGGAAATTGTGAGCCAGGATAGTGACAAGCACGAGTTAAAAATCGGCATCTGCGGACTGGGTACCGTCGGTGGTGGCACCTTTAATCTGCTGCGCAGCAAGCATGCAGAACTGACGCGTCGCGTCGGCATGAACTTGAACATTACGCATGTCGCCACCCGAAACCCTGCTGACTCACTGAAAAACAGTGGTGTCAAAGTCAGTACTGATGTCTTTGCGGTTGCCAACGATCCTGGTGTCGACCTGGTTGTCGAGCTGATTGGCGGCTTCGAGCCGGCACTGGAGCTGGTGCTGAAGGCAATCGAAAATGGCAAGCATGTCGTTACCGCGAACAAGGCACTGATCGCTGTTCATGGTAATGAGATCTTTGCGGCAGCGCGTAAAAAAGGCGTTGTTGTCGCTTACGAAAGCGCCGTCGCCGGTGGTATCCCTATCATCAAGGCATTGCGTGAAGGCCTGGCAGCCAATTCGATTCAATGGCTGGCCGGTATCATCAACGGCACCAGTAACTATATCCTCACCGAGATGGGCGAGAATAACCGCGACTTTCCAGATGTGCTGAAGGAAGCCCAGGCGAAAGGTTACGCCGAAGCCGATCCCACCTTTGATATTGAAGGTATTGATGCCGCACACAAGCTGGCAATCCTGGCGGCCAATGCCTTTGGCACCGGCCTGGATTTTGACCGTGTTTACACTGAGGGCATCAGCCATATAACAACCTCAGACATTGCCTACGCTGAAGAGCTGGGTTACCGAATCAAACACCTGGGCATCAGTCGCATTACGGAACAGGGTATCGAGTTGCGTGTACACCCGACACTGATCTCTGACCAGACGCTGATTGCCAACGTCAACGGTGTCATGAATGCCGTTGTGGTTAAAGGAGATTCCTCGGGTAGTACATTGTATTACGGTGCAGGCGCCGGTGCAGAAGCAACAGCCTCTTCTGTGGTAGCAGATGTCATTGATATTGCCCGCAGCAACCGTGAGTCCTGCCAGCAGGCACTGATTCCGCCACTGGCTTTCGACAAGTTGCAGGGCGAAATGCGTATCCTGGATATTGAAGAAATCGAATCCGGTTACTATCTGCGCATTCCGGCTAAAGACGAAGTGGGTGTGATGGCAGGTATCTCTCAGGTGCTGACTGACTATGGTATCAATATTGAGGCCGTTATTCAGAAAGAACCCGGCTATGATGAATCAGAACCAAATATCGTGCCGGTTGTCATTCTTACAGCGCCAACCGTGGAAAAGAACATGAACGTCGCGATCAAAGCGATTGAAGAGATGTCAGAAGTGGCTGGTAAAGTGACCCGCATTCGCGTTGAGCACTTTGACGGCGAGAACGAATAACAGGTAAGGGAACAAGTAAGGGCAGGGGCCATGAAATACATCAGTACCCGGGGCAAAGCACCGGCCAGCAGTTTTGAACAAGTGTTGCTAACCGGCCTGGCTCCGGATGGTGGTTTGTACGTGCCGGAAACGTTACCCAGGTTTTCCAAAGAGGAAATCGCCAGCTGGGCAGGCTTGCCATACGATGAGCTGGCTTTCCATGTCATCAAGCCCTTTGTTAATGGCGAGATACCTGACGAAGTACTCAAGCAGTTGATTACCAACAGTTACCGTGACTTCTCGCACAGTGCTGTGGCGCCAATGCGCAACATCAACAGCAATGAGTGGGTCCTGGAACTGTACTGCGGGCCTACGCTGGCGTTTAAAGATTTTGCCCTGCAACTGCTGGGTCGTCTGCTTGATTACGTGCTGATTCGTGACGACAAGAAAGTCGCGGTACTGGGTGCCACTTCCGGTGACACCGGTTCTGCCGCCCTGGAAGGCTGTCGTCATTGCGCCAATATCGATCTGTTTATTTTGCATCCCTATCAGCGCGTCTCTGAGGTGCAACGTCGCCAGATGACCAGCGTACCCGGTGAAAATGTGCATAACATTGCCATTCGCGGTAACTTTGACGACTGTCAGAAGATTGTTAAAACCGCGTTCGGCGACCAGTCATTTCTGCCGGAAGATCGCCAACTGGTCGCGGTCAACTCGATCAACTGGGCGCGCATCATGGCGCAGATCGTCTACTATTTTTACGCAGCATTGCAGGTTGGTGCGCCGCATCGTCCGGTATCCTTCTCAGTGCCTACCGGTAACTTTGGTGATATCTACGCGGGCTACCTGGCGCGTGGCATGGGGCTGCCGGTCGATCAACTGGTGATTGCAACCAATCACAACGACATCCTGCATCGCCTGATCAGCCAGAATGATTACTCGCTGGGCGAGCTCAAGGCATCGCTGTCACCGAGCATGGATATCATGGTGTCCAGTAACTTTGAACGTTACCTCTTCGATCTGTTTGATCGTGATGGTGAGGCGGTAGAGAAGTTTGTCACAGCCCTGGGTGAAACACAGCAGCAACTGCCCGAGGCCTTGCTGCAAAAAGCTCAGTCACTGTTCAGCAGTTATGCCGTCGATGATGAGACAACCTGCAAGGTGATTGCCGAGATTTATCAGGATACCGGCTTCCTGCTGGATCCGCATACCGCCATTGGTGTTGAAGCGGCCCGTCGCTGTCACCGCAACCCGGCGGTACCGATGATTTCCCTGGCCACGGCGCATCCGGTCAAATTTGCCGACGCTGTGAAAAAAGCGGGACTGGAAAATCCGGCCCTGCCATTGCACATGCAGGATCTGTTTGAACGTGAAGAGCGCTACGACGTGCTCGACAACGACATCTCAGCGGTCACAGGATATATGCGCCAACAGTTATGCTGATACGCCAGCGCCATGCTGAACCCTCTCAGGCACTGCTTGCCAATGTGTCACCCCTGCTGGCCCGCATTTATGCGGGCCGTCAGATTCAGGACCCGGCAGAACTGCAGCTCGATGCTGCCGGTCTGCACCCTCCCGCCCAACTCCAGGATATTGCAAAAGCTGCTGCCTTACTGGCAGACATTCGGCAGCAACAGGGCCGTATCCTCATTGTGGCGGATTTTGATGCGGATGGTGCCACGTCCTGTGCGCTGGTGATCCGTGCCTTGACGCAAATGGGCTTTCAGCATATCGATTACATTGTCCCGGACCGTTTCACCTGCGGCTATGGCCTCAGCCCGGAAGTGGCTGACATGGCGCTGGCCCGAAAACCGGATCTGGTTATTACTGTCGATAATGGCATTTCCAGTATCACCGGCGTAGCCGCACTGAAGGCGGCCGGGGTCAACGTGCTGATTACCGATCACCATTTGCCCGGTGACACCCTGCCTGATGCCGATGCCATCGTGAATCCCAACCGATTCGACTGCACCTTTCCATCCAAAAACCTGGCTGGTGTCGGTGTGGCCTTCTACCTGATGCTGGCTCTGCGCGCTCAATTACGTCAGGCCGGCGCATTTGCTGACAGCAAGGAACCACAGCTGGCTGATCTGCTTGACCTGGTTGCCTTAGGTACCGTAGCGGACCTGGTGCCTTTGGACAGAAACAATCGCATCCTGGTTGAACAGGGGTTACGCCGCATGCGGGCAGGGCGCTGTTGTGCCGGTATTGCCGCCATCGTCAAACGCGCCGGTCGCAACCTGGGTCAGCTCAATACCGGGGATCTTGGTTTTGCCGTGGCGCCGAGACTCAACGCCGCGGGTCGGCTGGAAGATATGTCGCTGGGGATCAGTTGTCTGCTCAGTGATGATCCCATTAACGCTGACCGTTTTGCCGTTGAACTCAACGCCATCAATGAGGAACGTAAACGCATTGAAACGGATATGCGTGAACAGGCAGCCATCATCATGGCGGACCGGGAATTGCAGGCGCTGGCTGAAGCGGGTAATGAATTGCCGCCGATTCTCTGCTTGTACCGGGCCGACTGGCATCAGGGCGTAGTGGGTATTCTGGCCTCACGATTGAAAGAACAATTCCACCGTCCGGTCTTGGTATTCGCAAATGCTGCACAGACAACACCTGGTGGCAACGTGGCGACGGCGCAGCATGATGCTGCTGACGTGACCGCCAGTGAGGGGATGGAACTCAAAGGTTCTGGTCGTTCCATACCCGGGTTGCATTTGCGTGATTTACTGGACCGTGTGGCCAGCCAGCATCCGGGTTTGATTGACCGCTTTGGTGGTCATGCCATGGCGGCTGGATTAAGCCTGGCCTCCGATCAGTTGGAGGCCTTCACCCAGGCCGTCACGGAAACTGCCCGGGAGATGCTGGACGAAGAAATGCTGACCCGCACGGTGGTCACCGATGGCAATATCGCGGCCCAGGATCTGCAGTTAGCCACCGCAGAAACATTGCGAGAGGCTGGCCCCTGGGGGCAGGCCTTTCCTGAACCGCTGTTCGATGGCGAGTTTACCGTGCTGGATCAGCGGATTGTGGGCAGTAATCACCTGAAACTGCGGGTGAGACCACACGGCAGCCAGCAGAGCCTGGATGCCATTGCCTTTAACGTCGACACCGACATTTGGCCTAACCCGTCATGCAAGACGGTCAGGCTGGTTTACCGGCTGGATGTGAACGATTTTCGCCAGCAGCGGCAGCTGCAATTGGTCGTTGACCATATCCTGCCTTAGACGAGTCCGGGTACCAGGCCAAATCGTTACTTATTGTCACAAACCGCTCTGCCAATCGTTAGTCGAAGGGGCTACAATCGGTGAGCATAATAACAAGGGTGCCCTGTGTTTCAGACAGTAAACCTGCCTAAACACAGCAAGTTACACAAACCTGGCGACTGATAGCGACTGGTGAGGTCGCAAAGAGAGTTGCAGTCATATCAACGGAGAGTCACTGATGCGACAGATATGGATTCGGTTTTTGCTGATTATGTGGAGTATAGGCCTGGCTGCGATGGCACAGGCTGAAGTCTATGTCGGTGAGGAAATCGAAGTCGAATTCGTTGCCGAGACCGAGAACGTGGTACCCGGCCAAACCTTGTGGACTGCGATCCGACTGGATCCCAGTGAACACTGGCATACCTATTCCAAGTGGCCAGGCGATAGTGGTGAACCCACGTTCGTGACTGACTGGGAACTGCCCGAAGGTGCAGTCCCCGGCGATATTCACTGGCCGGTGCCGGAATGGCTGCCGTTCCCCGGTTCTGACCTGGTGACATTCTCTTACGAGCGCGAAGTCTTCCTGATGATCCCGATTGAGATCCCCGAAGACATCCAGGGTGACCAGTTCAACGCCAGCACGCACGTCTACTACCAGGTCTGTGAAATGATCTGCATCATTGACGATACGCGCGTTTCCCTGCAATTGCCGATCGAACGTGATGCCGAGCCGCGTCCTCATCCACAGTGGGCCAGTGCCATGGCCGAAGAGCGTGAGAACTGGCCAGAGCAGGTCGACTCGATCGATGCCATGTTTGCCATTGCTGGCGACCGGGTCAGCTTTTCCTTTGCTTCCAATGATGACCTGTTTGAAGAGAGCGATAACGCCTGGTTCTTCCCCGAACAGCGCCGCATCCTCAAGCCCGGTCCATTACGCGATGTCACGCTTTTTCCTGGCCTGGTCCAGATTACTCACGGCCAGCCGCGCCGCATGCTGACCGATGCCGAAGAAGTGGCCGGGTTGCTGGCAGTTGAAAACGAAGACGGCAGTGTCACGGGCTATGAAGTCAATGCCGATGTGGCAACACCTGACGGTCTGGCGGCGATGGCCGCGGTTGCCGCCGAACAAAGCGGTGGCAGTGGTGGATTGCGCGCCGGTAACAGTGATGCCGGCCCCGGTCTGCTGTTTATTCTGGGTGGCGCCATTTTGGGCGGACTGATTCTTAACCTGATGCCCTGTGTTTTCCCGGTGCTGTCACTGAAAGCGCTGAGCCTGACCTCCAAAAGCGGTAAAGAAGCCGGTACGGTGCGTTTACACGGTCTGCTTTACACGGCAGGTGTGATTGTCGCCTTCCTGGTACTGGCAACGGTACTGCTGGGTCTGCGTGCCGGTGGTGAAGCGGTCGGCTGGGCATTCCAGTTGCAGTCTCCCTGGTTTGTCGCACTGCTGGTGTTCCTGTTCTTTGTCATGGGCCTGAGCCTGTCCGGTGTCTACGAATTTGGTGGTGGTCTGATGGGGCTGGGCAGCGGTCTGACCCAATCCAAAGGCTACAAGTCTTCCTTCTTCACAGGTGTACTGGCAACCGTTGTCGCCAGCCCCTGCACAGCACCGTTCATGGGCGCAGCGCTGGGCTTTGCCCTGGCACAGCCCTGGCTGGTGGCCATGCTGGTGTTTGTGGCACTGGGTTTTGGTATGGCACTGCCATTCCTGATCCTCTCCTTCAGCCCGACACTGATGCGCTATATGCCCAAGCCCGGTGCCTGGATGGAGACCTTTAAAGAGTTTATGGCTTTCCCCATGTACGCGACAGCGCTGTGGCTGCTCTGGGTACTGGGTATCCAGGTTGGCGTCAACGGCATGGTAGCTGTTGCTGCAGCAGCGCTGCTGCTGGCACTGGCGCTGTGGGTACTGCAGAAAGGCCAGCAGGCAGCAGTATCCGCTCGCCGGGTAGGCATGGCTTTCAGCCTGGTACTGGCGGTGGTCGCACTGTCTGTATTGCGCATGCCGATGCTGGACGCACAATCCGGCATGAGTCAGTCAATGAGTAATGGCGGTGCCAGCGCGAGCGGTGAAGCGGCCGAATTTGAGCCCTTCTCCATGGCACGACTGGAAGAATTGCGTAATGAAGGCAAACCCGTGCTGGTCAACATGACTGCTGCCTGGTGTATTACCTGTTTGGCCAACGAGCAGACGACGCTGGGCACCACACAGGTAAAAAATGCGTTGGAAGAGCATGGCATCGCTTACCTGAAAGGGGACTGGACCAACCAGGATCCGGAAATCACGCAGATGCTGGACATGTACAACCGTCCCAGCGTGCCGCTCTACCTGCTGTACTCCGGCGATCCTTCAGAAGAGCCAAGAATCCTGCCGCAATTGCTGACACCGTCAATCGTCATTGATGCCGTTGACAATATCTAAGGAACTGCTGGCTAATTCTGCAACACTCAGGCTTGGCCAGCTTTTATTTCTTCTGTAATATCAGCAGCATGGTTTGCCCGGAGAGGGCAGCCATGCTGTCAGCATTTACTGATTGCACAAGTCCGTTAAGCCAGGGAGCGCAACATGGACGTCAGGCAACAAATTACACCGTTGATCAGTTTTGCCGTGTCTGCCGTGCTGGTGGCGCTCAGTGTGTATCTGCTGGTTGTCGGTCAACAGTTGTTGCTGCCGCTGGTGATTGCCATCGTCTTCTGGTTTTTGATTAACGTTCTGGCCAACCTGGTCGGCAGACTTCATATCGGTCAACGCCACCTGCCCAGACCGTTCTGCTTCCTGGCTGCCATTTTGCTGTTCTTTGCCGCTGTCGGCATCATCGTGCAGTTTGTCTCCGGCAGCCTGAATGACCTGGGGTCAGTGACCCGGGTTTATGAAGCCAACCTGCGACAGCACTGGCAGTCCGTCCCTTTCAACGAAACCATCGGTTCCGCGGGTATGTCACAGATCATTGGTGAGTGGCTGGATATCTCGGCCATTCTGACCGGTCTGGCGCTGACCTTCACGGGGCTGGCGGCAGACGGGGTGCTGATCACAATTTATGTCGGTTTCATGCTGTTTGAGCAGGGCAACTTCAAAGCCAAGCTGGCGGCCCTGGTCGGCGATCCTGGCCGTGAGCGCCGCGTACTGCGCATTATCGACAAAGTGCGCTCGGATATTCAGATGTATATCAGCATCAAACTGCTCACCAGCCTGATGACCGGTATTCTCAGCTATATTGTGCTGCGGGCCCTGGGAATCGACTTTCCCGAAGTCTGGGGCGTGCTGATTTTCCTGCTCAATTTCATTCCTACCGTGGGTTCCATCATTGCCACGCTGTTCCCGGCGGTGATTGCGCTGGCACAAAGCCCCGACGGTATTTATCTGTCGCTGACCGTACTGGTGCTGATTGGCGCACTACAGGTCTTTATCGGCAACGTCATTGAGCCGCGACTGATGGGCACTTCGCTAAACCTCAGTCCTATCGTGATTCTCTTCAATCTGGCACTCTGGGGCTATATCTGGGGTATCGCAGGCATGTTCCTCTGCGTCCCGTTCCTGATTATCACCACGATAGTTTTATCGCATTTTCCCAAAACGCGCCCGATTGCTATCCTGTTGTCCAGCAACGGGCAAATTGACCTGCCGGATGAGACATCCGAGCTGCTGAACAAGCCCTGATATTTCGTGAAAAAGACAGCAAATTAGTGTTAACAGGCCCTAAGAGAGTATAATCGCGCGTTTTTCGCGCAACCGGTTCGGCGCCGATTGAGCCAATGACCTGAACCAGTGACCTGAACCAGTGACTAGAGCCGGTGACTAGAACCAGTGATAAGCCGCTAAGCGTAACTGGTTAACAAAGATTTTGGATGCAAAGATATTGGATGAAAGTGTAATGACAGGTTTCATGAAAAGTAACGACATACGCCAGGCATTTCTGGATTTCTTCCGTGAACGCGGTCACCAGGTCGTGGACAGCAGCCCGCTGGTCCCCGGCAACGATCCGACGCTGCTGTTCACCAATGCCGGTATGGTGCAATTCAAGGAACTGTTCCTGGGTACAGAGTCACGCGGCTACACCCGTGCCACCAGCTCCCAGCGCTGTGTGCGCGCCGGTGGCAAGCACAACGACCTGGAAAATGTCGGTTACACCGCCCGTCACCACACTTTTTTTGAAATGCTGGGTAACTTCAGCTTTGGCGATTACTTCAAGGAAGACGCCATCCGCTATGCCTGGGACTTTCTGACAGAGACCCTGCAACTGCCCAACGACAAGCTCTGGGTCACCGTCTACAAGGACGATGACGAAGCGGCCAGGATCTGGGCAGAAGAGGTCGGTGTCCCCGTGGATCGCATTGTGCGCCTGGGCGACGACTCCAACTTCTGGCAGATGGGTGATACCGGCCCCTGTGGTCCCTGTTCCGAAATCTTCTACGATCACGGCCCCGACGTTGCCGGTGGCCCACCCGGCAGCCCTGACGAAGACGGCGACCGTTACATCGAAATCTGGAACCTGGTGTTCATGCAGTACGACCGCCAGCCCAGCGGTGAACTGATCCCGCTGCCCAAGCCCTCGGTAGATACCGGCATGGGCCTGGAGCGCCTGGCTGCTGTGCTGCAGCACGTGCACAGCAACTACGAAATCGACCTGTTCCAGAACCTGCTCAACGCCGCAGGCCAGATCACCGGTATCAAAGACACCACCAATACTTCATTGCGCGTGATTGCCGACCATATCCGCTCCTGCGCCTTCCTGGTACTCGATGGCGTGACGCCATCCAACGAAGGCCGGGGCTATGTGCTGCGTCGCATCATCCGCCGCGCTGTGCGCCATGGCTATCAGCTGGGCGTCAGCGACCTGTTCTTCTACCGCCTGGTGGCCGCTCTGGTCACCGAAATGGGCGACGCCTACCCAGACCTGGCCAAAGACCAGGCCCGCGTAGAGCGCGTTCTCAAGGAAGAAGAGCAGCAGTTCGCCCGCACCCTGGAAAACGGCATGCAGATCCTCGAACAGGCCATCGCCAAACTCGACGGTAAAGTCCTGCCCGGTGAGACCGTGTTCCGCCTTTACGACACCTACGGCTTCCCGGTTGATCTGACTGCTGACGTGGCGCGTGAGAATAACCTGACCCTGGACATGGCAGGCTTTGAAGCCGCCATGGAAGTGCAACGTAACCAGGCCCGTGCCGCCAGCCAGTTCAATGCCGTGGAAAAGCTCAGCATCGAGAACACCGACGGCACCGACTTTGTCGGCTACGAGCACCTGCACCACAGCGCAACAATCAGCGCGATCTACCAGGACGGCCAGTCCGTCAACGACCTGATCGGCCAGACTGAAGCAATCATCCTGCTCGACCAGAGCCCGTTCTATGGCGAGTCCGGTGGCCAGATCGGCGACCAGGGCGTGCTGGAAGTGAAGCAGGGCGACGAAGTCGTTTGCCGCTTCGAAGTCAGTGACACCCAGAAGCAGGGCGAACACGTCCTGCACAAAGGCAAGCTGACCGAAGGCCGTCTGTCCCTGGGAGACCAGGTCGATGCCCAGGTCGAGGCTGAGTCACGTCGCGCAATCATGCTCAACCACTCAGCCACCCACCTGCTGCATGCAGCACTGCAGCACGTACTGGGCGACCACGTCACTCAGAAAGGCTCACTGGTCACCGCAGACCGCCTGCGATTCGATTTCTCGCACAACGCCCCGGTATCCACCGAGCAAATGGCGATCATCGAGGCCATGGTTAACGAACAGGTATTGGCCAACGTAGTGGTTGCCAAAGAAGTGATGAGCATGGACCAGGCCAAAGAGAAGGGCGCCATGGCCTTGTTCGGCGAAAAATACGGTGATGTTGTGCGCGTTGTCACAATGGGCGACTTCTCCACGGAATTATGTGGTGGCACACACGTAAACCGTACAGGTGATATTGGTTTATTCAAACTGGTCAGCGAAAGCGGCATTGCCGCTGGCGTACGCCGCGTCGAAGCCGTCACCGGCCCCGGCGCACTGGCCTACGTCAACCGCGAAGAGGCACTGCTGCGCCAGGTCTGCGAGACCCTGAAAACCGGCGCCGACGGCGTACTGGAACGCGTCCAGCAGCTGCAAAGCGGCCAGCGACAGCTGGAGAAAGAGCTCGAAAGACTCAAGGCCAAAGCCGCCAGCGCTGCCGGTAACGACATTGCTGCCCAGGCCGAGCAGATCAACGGCGTCACCGTGCTGGCTGCCCGCCTTGATGGACTGGACAACAAAGCCCTGCGCGAGACCGTGGATCAGCTAAAAGACAAACTCGGTTCTGCCGTAGTAGTGCTTGGTGCCGATAATGGTGGTAAAGTCGCACTGGTAGCAGGTGTCACTAAAGATCTGATCGGCAAATACAAAGCCGGAGATCTGGTTAACCTGGTCGCCAAACCACTGGGCGGCAAGGGCGGCGGACGCCCTGAAATGGCCATGGCCGGTGCACCTGATGCAGCCGGACTGGACGATGCCCTGGCCCAGGTAAAACCCTGGATCGAGAATAATTAAGGTCTGGTTGTCCGAAAACAGTCGACAAAGACGAATTAAATAATCCTGAAAACAGGTTACAAATTAACGCATAAATAACGCATTAAGCGCAGGCAGGGTCAAGGAAAGATAACATGGCACTTTGGGTTCAAAAGTTCGGTGGCACCTCCGTGGGCACCGTAGAACGCATCGAAGCGGTGGCCGACAAGATCGTTGCCGCACGTCAGCAGGGCCACGACATCGTCGTCGTGGTCTCCGCCATGAGCGGCGAAACCAATCGCCTGATCGGCCTGGCCGAACAGATACAAAGCAAGCCCACTCCCCGTGAGCTCGACGTCCTGGTCTCCACCGGCGAACAGGTCACCATTGCCCTGTTATCCATGGCCCTGCACAAACGCGGCTGCGACGCCCGCAGCTTCACCGGCTCCCAGGTGCGCGTCCTCACCGACAGCGCCCACAATAAAGCCCGCATCCGCGAAATCGACGCCGACAACATCCGCAGCGAAGTGGACCAAGGCCGCGTCGTCGTTGTTGCCGGATTCCAGGGCGTGGACGAAGAAGGCAATATCACCACATTAGGGCGGGGCGGCTCCGACACCTCAGCCGTGGCCCTGGCCGCCGCCATCAAAGCCGACGAATGCCAGATCTTCACCGACGTCAAGGGCGTCTATACCACCGACCCCCGCGTCGTCGACGACGCCAGACTGCTGCGCACCATCACCTTCGAAGAAATGCTGGAACTGTCCAGCCTCGGCGCCAAGGTGCTGCAGATCCGTTCCGTCGAATTTGCCGGCAAATACAAAGTTCCGCTGCGGGTCCTGTCCAGTTTCGAAGACGATCCGGGCACATTGATCACTCTGGAGGACAAGAACCTCATGGAAGCCCCCATTATCTCAGGCATCGCCTTCACCCGCGATGAAGCCAAAGTCACCGTCACCGGCGTCCCAGACATCCCCGGCGTAGCCTATCAACTCCTAGGCCCCGTCAGCGACGCAGGCATCGAAGTCGACGTCATCGTGCAGAACATCTCTTCCGATGGCACCACCGACTTCACCTTCACGGTAAAACGCAACGACAGCGACCAGGCGAAGGCGATCGTCGAGGGGACTGCGAAGAAGATCAACGCCAAATCGGTCAAAGTAGATGACAAGATCGCAAAAGTCTCCCTCGTTGGCGTCGGAATGCGGTCACATGCCGGTATCGCCAGCCAGATGTTCAAGACCCTGGCCGACGAGTCGATTAATATCGAAGTCATCACAACATCAGAAATTAAAATATCCGTCGTAATCGACGAAAAATACCTGGAACTGGCCGTGCGCAGCCTGCACAGCGCCTTTGGACTGGGTGACGAGGGAGAAAACGTCTAGGTTGCTGGAAAATTAGACAAAAGTCATAGGTTATATCGCCCATGACAAAGGTACTAACGTATCGCAGCCTAGATGTGTATGATGGGGCTAGCGCCCCGCGGTGATTTGAACGGGACAAATGACTGAAAGCAGCCCAAAGCCAGCAAGCAGTCACGCTGGTGCTCGAGTGCCCTAAAGAGCGCAGGTAGCAAGACAATGCCGCCAAATGCGCCTTACAGGCATCTGAAGGGCCTCTCCATACGTATAGATAAGTGTATAGGTAACCAGAGTATGTGAGAGGTTGAATGGATATCATGTATGGGAAAGGAGAAGCATCATGTTAATCTTGACACGCCGCATTGGAGAAACCCTGATGATAGGTGACGACGTCACCGTCACTGTTCTTGGTGTCAAAGGCAACCAGGTCCGCATCGGCGTCAACGCCCCCAAAGACGTTGCCGTCCACCGTGAAGAGATCTACCAACGCATCCAAAAAGAAAAGGATGACGGCAACGATCAGGACAATCACGGGAATCAATAAAATTCCTCGAAATCAACCCTATCATTTACGCATAGTTATGCTATGATAGCGCCCGTTTTTCGGAGAGATGGCCGAGTGGCTGAAGGCGCGCCCCTGCTAAGGGCGTATAGGTTTACCCCTATCGAGGGTTCGAATCCCTCTCTCTCCGCCACTTCTTCTTTAGCTCAGACCCACCCGGGTCTGATCAGCTAATCGGCTCTACCCCATTAACGGGGGATAGCACTCATTAAACCGGCTCTACCCCATTAACGGGGGATAGCACTCATTAAACCCTGTTCACAATGCCATCCCATCCACAGTGGGCCAGCACTCGTAATCGATAGTTTTCAAAGTTTCTAAAACCATACGCTCTCCTTGAGA